>Ga0325410_1000025_pt1 | contig 130429 bp, 87 predicted proteins | sample PopdelMetagenome_16_FD_206182 | JGI IMG/M metagenome (GOLD analysis project Ga0325410, IMG submission 206182) | Populus deltoides microbial communities from Bellville, Georgia, United States - Xylem-PdIQD-R3 | ecosystem: Host-associated > Plants > Phyllosphere > Stem > Wood/Secondary xylem... | reverse complement strand
TTCTGTAACTCTTTTACTTGCCGATAGATCTGTAAAAGTGCCTAGAGGAATAGTTGAAGATGTGTTAGTTCAAGTTGATAAATTCATTTATCCTGTGGATTTTATTGTCTTGGATACACAACCTGTAGAATTCATAAAGAACAACAGTTATCAGACAACAATTGGAATGGCCCCATTTGAAGCTCTTTATGACAGAAAGTGTAAGACACCCTTGTGTTGGGAAGAAGTTGGGGACAAAAAGTTGTATGGGGCAAAATTAGTACAAATCATTACTGAAAAAGTGAGGATTATTAAGGATCAAATGAAGGTGGCTCAGGATAGACAGAAGAAGTATGCAGATATTCAAAGAAAACCACTTGAATTTTGTCCTGGAGATAAAGTATTTCTGAAGGTAGCTCCATGGAAGCACATGTTGAGATTTGGCATGAAGGGGAAGTTAGCTTCGAGGTTCATCGGACGATTTGAAATCCGAAAACGTATCGGACCTATACATATGAAATAAACTTGCCCTTACAGTTGGCCAAGGTTCACAATGTATTTCATGTTTCTATGTTATGCAAAGCCTATGTAGACCCTTCGAGAGTCTTACCTCAAGTGCCAGTGGAGGTAAAAGAAGACTTAACACTTGAGGTAAGACCGATAAAGATACTCGATTGGGGCGAGAAAGAACTTCGTAGTAAGAAAGTTCCCATCATCAGAGTTTTATGGCGAAGCTCACAAATCGAGAAAGAAACATGCGAGAGAGAATCAGAAAGGAGACGAAAATTCCCCAACTTGTTTATAAACTCAGGTACATCACTTAAATTTTGAGGACAAAATTTCTATTAGGAGGGAAGAATGTAAACCCTGGGAAAAATAAATAAATACATAAATAAAAGTGAAGAAATTCATGCATATGGTTAAATAAAAACAAGAATTTATAAATTTTTGAATATAAATTTCCGGGCAAAATAATTCGAGACATTATAATAAACCCGGTACTATTGAGGGTTGGATGTAATTGAAGAGAATAATACACTTAAAGGAAAAGGGGGCCTAAATAAAAATAAGGTAAAATTATAGAGTATGAATACCGTATCCTCACCAAAAAATCTATAGGAACCACAAGAAAAGAAAATAGGGAGTTTTGTATCCATTCTTGCAAAATCAAAAGAGAAACACTAAAATTTCAAGAACCCATCCAAGATTAAGGGTTTTATAGATGGGATAAACACTTGTGTGCAAGGGATTAACAAGAAAATTGAACAAGAAGAAAAGAAAGGAGGGAGTTGAAAATCTTCAACTGGTTGAAGATCAAAATCTTAATTCGTACTGGGAGGAGCAACCAGGATTGGATCTTCTGTTAGGGGAGGTCGCGAGACAGGCGAATTAGGTGCGTGACTTTCCTCTTATTTGCACTTATACAATTTAAAATTCTTCTGGTGAATGCAATTACAATAAATATCGTGTTCAGTGTAAATAAAGTCTAGCGTATTTATAAGATTAGCTTTGGCTAATGGCATCCATGATAGGATTGCCAGGAGATGAATTACAAGATTAACTTCGGCTAATGGCATCCGTGATAGGATTGCCGGGAGATGAATTAATTACAAGATTAGCTTCGGCTAATGGCATCCGTGATAGGATTGCCAGGAAATGAATTACAAGATTAGACTTTACTAGGTCACCCGGTTCATGCAAGTAAATAAGAGTATTCAAATTAAGAATATGCAAATGAGTGTTAATTGGGTTTAAAAGATTTACAAGCAAAATATAAGTTCTCTGTTAGAATTCTTATGGATCTGATAGAAAATTAATACTTCATTCGTATACATTACATGAGCATATATATATATATATATATATATATATATATATATATATATATATATATATATATATATATATTTCTTTATCAACATAATAGTATGTTTATTTATGTAACAGGTCCATCAAATATCTAGGGAGATCATTAGTTTAGGACTCTACTTTATCAAGCTTATGTAAATATTTAACTTAAACAAAAGGGAATTAACGCGTTTATATAGTATACTTTTGTGTAAACATTGATGTATTTATAAAAGTTCAGCTTAGCATGTAGTATTTTAGTTATCTTGTAATTAACCCTTTTGAAATGTTTAAAAACACTTATTATGTTGTAAATGCTTTCTTTGCATGTTAGTATTCATTTTCTTTTAAATTTTATGATATGATATGTGGACTATGTTCATAATGAACTTACTCGTAGGATATATATATATTGTGTGGATTGTATGAGGTGCTGAATTATGATGTTTGATATAAGGTTCAGAATTATGGAACCTTGTGATGATGGGTTGATTGAGTAAATTGATAGTAGTCGATAACTAGGGATGTCCTAGATGCAAACGAAACTCTGCCAAATTTTTGGTAAATGAATAAAAAACAATTACCCTCAAATTAAGAGGATATGTTGGGATCTTTTAACATTGATCAAGTCGTACAGTCGGATTGTTACAAAAAGCTACCTCAATGCCCAGGAAATATCGAAGATAACTCAAATCTTTCATTTCAAAATGTCTAGCCAATTATGTCCTCAAAACTGAAATGTCATCAATCTCATCACCAGTATAATCATATCATCAACATATGAAGACAAAATAATATGACATGCATCAATGCATTTAATAAAAAGGATATAATTATGACTACTAGAAACAAATCCAAGAGACAAGATCACAACAGAAAATTTCTCAAACCAAGCACGAGGTTCTTGTTTGAGACCATAAAACGTTTTCTTGAGCTTACAAACATACCCAAAGTAATGTGAAACACCAGGAGGGGGCGCCATATAAACGTCTGCTTGAAGATCTCCATTCAAGAAGGCATTTTTAACATCAAGTTGAGAGATATGCCACTGACGAACCAAAGCTACAACAATAAGAGTACGAATAGTAGTCATTTTTGCAACTAGGGCAAATGTCTCCTCATAATCCATACCATATTGTTGAGAGTATCCTTTTGCAACCAACCTAGGTTTGTATCGTTCAATAGACCCATCAGAATTAGTCTTGATCTTATACACCCAACGACAACCAACAACACTATTACCAGGAGCCAGAGGAACCAAATCCCAAGTATCTATCTTATGCAAAGCAATATGTTCCTCATCCATAGCATGCTGCAAAAAAGGATCAAGAATTGCCTCCTTATAGGAAGAGGGCTTAGAGAGACAATGAACATAAGCTAAGAAAGATGTAAAGGATGAAGAAAAACAAGAATAAGCAAATTTTGGTAGTTTTGTGGACTTACACATGCGTATAGATGAGAATGGAACTTCAGGTGTGTCGGAGAGTAAAGTGTTAGTACCTAGAGAATGATGAATACAAAAACAATATGTTTGAAGAAATTAATAAATTTGAAGAAAAATATTATTATTATTGAAGAAAAACAATATGTTTTATTTGAGGGGATTAAAAATTATAAAAACTTAGGTAAGATAAGTTTAATATTATTATTTATATTATAAATATTATTAAATTTGAAATAAATTTATTACTATCGAAAAAAAACATAGATGTGATTTGAAGGATAAAATCAATTATTTTTATTGTTATTAACTCCGGGCTGGAAAGGCATGCTAGTCTCAAGTTGCTTGGGAGTGACAATGGGCAAACCCAAGTCCCTTGAGTATTGCAGCCATGCTTGACCCAAGGCAATTGGATCAAGAGTCAGACCCTAAGCTAATGCTCTTGGGTCTTGCGTTCTCACCCAACTCTAATGAGTTTGGATTGTAGCCAAATCCAAAGCTTTTGGGTCCCTCATTTTAGAGGGGTCCAAAGCTCTTGGAACCAGTATTACAGCCAAATCCACTTAAACTTGAGTAAGTTTATTGTTATTATTAATATTAAAAATATTATTTATATTATAATTTTTTAATTTTAATATTATTAATATTAAAATATTATTATTTTGGTTAATAAATATTTTAATTTTTATGATAATTAATATTATTAATATTAAAAATATTATTATTTGTATTATAATTAATATTGTTAATATTAAAAATATTATTATTTGTATTATAAATTTTATTGTTTTTTTATAATTAATATTACTAATATCATAATTAATATTTTTTAAAATATATCATTAATTTTGAAAAACACAATAGATTTGATTTGAAAGGTAAAATTATTATTATTATTATTATTAATCTTATTAAATTAATAGTTTTGAAGAAAAATATTATTATTATCGAAGAAAAACAATAAGTTTTATTTGAGGGGATTAAAAATTATAAAAACTAAGGTAAAATAAGTTTAATATTATTATTAATATCATAAATATTTTTAAATTCATTCATATTAATAAATTTAAAATAAATTTTATTACTATAAAAAAACATATATTTGATTTGAAGGATAAAATCAAATATTTTATTTTAATTAACTTGGGTCTGGAAGGACATGCCAGACCCAAGTTGCTTGGGAGAGGCAGGGGGTAGACCCAAGTCCCCTGGGTCTTGCAGCCCTGCCTGACCCACAACTATTGGGTCAAGAGTCAATCCCTAGGCTAATGGATCCGCGTCAGGACCCAATGCTCTTGGGTTTTGCGTCTTCATCCAACTCTAATGGGTTCGTAATGCAGCCAAACTCAAAGCTTTTGGGTTCATGTTGCAGCTGAACCCATTTAAACTTGAGTAAGTTTATTGTTATTATTAATATTAAAAATATTATTATTTGTGTTATAAATATTTTTAATTTTAATATTATTAATATTAAAATATTATTATTTTGGTTTATAAATATTTTTATTTTTATGATGATTAATATAACAAAATATTATTATTTGTATTATAATTAATATTTTATAATTACACTGCACCTCTCCATGGTAAGGACAATTCTGTTATTACACTGCTCCAATCCACAGTGCCATTAATCTTGATGAACTAGACTTTTGTTAATACTGTTCCAATACACAGTATAATAAGTTTTCATGACAGGACTTTCCTCACATTTAGCTTTATGTATAATAATTTGCAGTTTTTTTTTTCTTAGGACCATTGACCTGCCTTTTGGTTATGTGGAAAACAAGAGGGAAAGGCACAGAACTCAAATCGATCCAAGTCCTTGGAAAGTAATGGTGCGACGACAAACACTTCAAAGCTACCTTTGTTAACGTATAGTTCCTCCAGCCCTAACAACTAACACTAAGCATCGTCACAACCATTGCATCTGCTTATAAATTCTTTGAAGACAAGTTCTCCTTCCAAGTTTCAAAGCTTCTCTGTAGAAATAAACATGCGCAATTTTTCTTTATCTGAACCTCCTAATACGTGGGCACAACTTTAAAATGCATTTAAAAAAAAAATTGAATTTCATGCACAATTTTCCTTTATCTAAATTAATGAATAAAAATTGAATTTCATGAGTTTTTCTACAACTTTAAAAGAGTTTTTAGTACTAAATAACCCTGTATTAACATGCTATATGCTGTGTCCAAACTTCACTAGCTTGCATAAAAGAGAAATTCACTATGTTAAACTAGCTAATTTAGAATTATTCGTCTTACATCCATGAACTGGGCCTAGTGTCTGAAACACGTGAGGGACAACATCGCCATCCTGGGTCCTGGAGGGCAAGCGGCCAGCTTGGAGAATATACGGCATAGCTAGTTCTAGAAAATACCCTTCATGTGAAAGGGATAAGGGACAAGGGCCCCTACTAGCTATCCCTTCCCATGGGCTCTTGGCCCTTTGTTTCTGGGTTGTTGAGGCAATGGTTATTTGTTGCAATGTCGCAGTCGTATAAATTAATTATCCTAACTTAAAACACAACACACAAGATAATATAGAGCAAGTAAGGGGTCGATCCCACAAGTAAGTTTCAAGTCAGATTTTTATGTTGTACGTTATGTAATTGGGGGGATTTGGTTTGTGATTATCTAAACTATGACAGCAATTAAACTAGCAAACAAAATCAATTAAAACCGAAACTTATCAAGAAAACAAACCTTGGTCGCAAGCACACATCTACCTACGGAAATTATAACCGATCCTTGAAACGAAAATTGCAGTTTATGTTCTGAAATTTTATCTTTTCTTAACGTTGATTAATTAACGGATCCGCCATATAACTAATCCTAACCAACAAACAATCAAAGTGTCCGCACTAATGATTCAATTTAATGGTAGCTTTAAGAACTAGATAATTTCATCAAGATTAACATACAAGCTGTCCGCAGCTTATGTCACTTTGTTCAAATGTTCTCCCTAAGTTCAATAACGTAGTTCCGCCACAATTATCAAGCTTAGTTGCTTCACAAGTTCATATATCACAACTCCGGTTTTGATATTAAACTTAGCAATAGATTGTTCACAACAATAACTTAGAGTCCGCTCTAGCAATCATCAACAACAATCATAGGAAATATGCATAGGAAAACAATCATACTCATTCATAACATAAACTGAAAATAAAAGGAAGAATAAATCTCACGGTTCTTGAAATTCAAAGGTTTTTGTGTCCTTGCAACCAAGAAAAGAGCTTAGCCTTGCATATTTATGGAACAACTACTTCTAAAGATTGAAAAGAGCATGATTTTTGGGTTTGTAGAGGAGAGAATTTGTGTTTATTCTCTACTGACTGCTGCCTCTTTTTGCTCTCCCTCTTTACTGCTGGCTGCCAGCCCCTTCTCTCTTTCTTTTTATATGCTAAGAAATCCTAGTCTCTATTTTATAAAATAGTCCTTCCTTAAGTTGGCAGTTTACATTTAAGTACTTCAATAACTATTTTCCCTAAAAAGGAGAAATAGCCTTGCATGAAATCTTCAAGCTCTGACTTAGAGGAGCTAAATTGCTGATATAAAAACTTGGATGTCGGTTTAGATGCTTCAGAATGTAATCTGGACTCGTTTCTTCACGAAACCTGTTTGCTGGCAGAATTCAGTTGTCATCTTTGAAAAATCATATCTCCCTCATATGACATCGTTTTTGGCGTTGATAGGTCTTTGAGTTAGGAATCCAAAACAATTTAGTTTGCATCAATTGGACTTCTGTAGCTCCAGATATTAAATTTTGAATGGCCAAAGATCAACACTGTCAAAATGCGAGATTTGACTTTGCAGGATGTGATTTCCATGATCTTTCTCTTTTTATTTTTCTTGCATTATATTTCCAGAAATGTATGGATGTTAGATTTTTAATGCCACTAGAATCACTTCATTTTGATCTCTAGAACTCACGCTCTGCACAAAACATCGACTGAATATCAAATCTGCCAATTACCTCCAATTTACTCCTTTTTTTTCATCTTTCATCCAAAAGTGCCTTCAAAACATAAAACAAAGAATATCAGGGCATTTTATTTATAAAACATGGACAAAATATTAGGTAGAAGTGGGTGAAACTATAGAATAATATAGTTACATCAAATACCCCCACACTTAGCTCTTGCTCGTCCTCGAGAAAGGATAAATAAAATTAAATTAAAAATAACTATGATCAACTCTTAATCTCCCATCAATGTCCAAGAGTACAAGCATTATAAATAAAAAAATAAAAAAAAGGATATAAAAAAAAACATAAATTTTAATGAATTTGTTTACATGCAAACTTCAAAACTCAATCAATCGTTGGGATTTAAATGAAATCTATGTCATGCCAAAGTGATAGGTCCTCTCATTAATATACACTCCAACACTCATGTGTTTAGGGTTTATGTGTTTAAATCTCTCAAATTCAATCAAAGAGTATGTTCTACCATAAGCTTGCTTTTCAATCTTATCTCCTTTAGCAACTTATTACAAGTACTACATGAATCAAAAGGTCTTATTTTCCGGTTGTAATGGGGTTAAGGTTAAGGTGAGGTAAAAGAAAGTAAAAGGAAAGGTTCAAACCAAAGAAAATAGAGCATTCTGAAAAATGATACTTCAAACAAGATATTCCATCAAAGCTCACAAAATGCTTAACTCCTTTTGATTTCAAACTCTTTCAACATAAAATCTTAAGAATATAAAGGAATATTTTTTTTCTTTTTTTCTTTTTTCATTTCATTGTTTTTTTTCACCTTTAATAACTTTGCCCATATTCTCATCAAGCATCACATCTTTCTTTTCACATAATTTCCAACCATAATTCCATGAGATATCACAAGTATATGCTCTACTAATCCTTGGCCAGGAAAAAAGAAAAACATATATAAAGTTAAAGCTTATACATGGATAAAGCAAAGAAAAGATAAACAAGCTCAAAAGGGGCTCACTAAGGATAATATGCTTTAGCTTGGCTTTTTAGTTCAAGTGATTAAAATTCCTAATGCCTTTATCATCTTCATGTATATTTGTAATGGAATATAATCTCAATAAGATATGAAGCAAGTTTTAGAGATACATATCATTGAAAGAATGCACACTCAAAGAATATAATGTTGAAGGCTCAAAAGCTTGCATTGTTATAACACTATAAAGTCAACATGGCATACTCTCAAAGTTAATCTCTAAACCAATTAAACCTAAAAATTTGCATGCATACTCCTTCATATGATTTATATCTTCATCTATCTCAATTAATTCTCATACATAATACTCATATTCTCAAAAACTAATGGGAGTTAAAAAGATCAAACACAATTTTTTTTTAAAGAACAACAAAGAAAACTAAAATAAGAAAACCAAAATTCTCCCAATACCCCCACACTTAAAACACAACATTGTCCTCAATGTTGAAATAAAAGCAAAGGAACATAAGAGAATGATAAAAAAATAAATTAAAATGCGAAAAAATAAAAGGAAAAAGAAAGCAAATCTGATTTTTTTTCTTTTTGTGATGGGTTGCCTCCCAGTAAGCGCTTTTGTTTTATGTCATTGGCTTGACATGTGGCATGCTCATTCTTTATAGATTGGTTCAGCTAACTCTACAGAAGCGGTGAGTTTTGTCGTCCAACCTTCATAGAAAGGTTTCAAACGATGCCCATTGACCTTGAGTACTTTATTGATTTCTAAACTTGTAATTTCAACTGCACCATAAGGAAAAATATTAGAAACAACAAAGGGTCCAATCCAACGAGAGCGCAATTTTTCAGTAAAAAGTTTCAAACGCGAATGATAAAGAAAGACTTTGTCTCCAACATGAAACTCCTTTCTTGTAAGCATTCGGTCATGAAGATTCTTAGTCTTTTCTTTGTAAATCCTTGCATTCTTGTAAGCATCATTTCAAATTTCTTCCAACTCTTGTAGTTGCAGTTTTCTTGCAATCCCAGCAGCATCATAATCCATGTTACATTGTTTAATGGCCCAAAAAGCTTTGTGTTCAAACTCCACCGGTAGATGACATGCTTTCCCATAAATCATTCTATAAGATGACATTCCTATAGGTGATTTATAAGCAGTTCGATAAAGCCCAAAGTGCATCTCCAAGACGTATACTCCAATCTCGCCGATTAGGTTGCACTATTTTCTCCAAAATAGACTTGATTTCTTGATTTGAAATTTCAGCTTGGCCATTCATTTGAGGATGATATGCTGTGGAAGTTTGATGAGTCACATGATATTTGCATAGCAATGCTTCCATGGAATGATTGCAAAAATGAGTGCCATGATCACTAATGATAGCTTTAGGGATTCCAAACCTGTCAAATATGTGAGTCCTGACAAAATCTAAAACAACCTTAGCATCATTAGTTCATGTGGCTTTTGCCTCAATCCATTTGGACATATAATCAACAGCAAGAAGAATATAAAGATTGCCAAAAGAAGAAGGAAATGGACCCATAAAGTCAATACCCCAAACATAAAAAATTTCACTTACAAGAATATTCGTTAAAGGCATTTGATTCTTATGAGTGATATTACCTGTTCTTTGGCATTTTTCACATGATTTGCAGAAGTGATATGCATCTTTAAAAATAGAAGGCCAATAGAAACCACTTTCAAGTACCTTGTGGGCTGTTCTTTTTGCTCCAAAATGCCCACCACAAGAATGAGAATGACAAAAAGTGAGAATGGAATGAAATTCATCTTGTGGTACACACCTCCTAACTACTTGATCCGCACAAAATTTCCAAAGGTAAGGATCGTCCCAAAAATAATATTTAGCATCAGCTCGTAACTTATCTTTTTGGGGTTTAGACAAACCTGGAGGGAATTCTTTGGTGACTAAATAGTTTACCAAATCAGCATACCATGGTCTTGTAGAGGAATGCAACATATACAACTGCTCATCGGGGAATGTCTCTCTTATTGTTTTGATCTGTATATCCTCGGTCCTCAGTCGGCTCAAGTGATCAGCCACATGGTTTTCAGCACCTTTTTTGTCTTTGATTTCAAGATCGAATTCTTGTAAAAGCAAGATCCACCTAATCAGTCTTGGTTTGGACTCCTTCTTCTTCAAAAGATACCTGAGAGCTGCATGGTCAGTAAAAACAATGACTTTTGTACCAAGTAGATATGACCTGAATTTTTCAAGAGCAAACACCACTGCAAAAAGTTCCTTTTCAGTTGTATGGTAATTGCATTGTGCTCCATCCAACATGCGAGAAGCATAGGCGATAACATGCAAATTCTTCCCAATTCTTTGCCCAAGCACAGCTCCTACCACATAGTCACTCGCATCACACATTATCTCAAAAGGTTCATCCCAATTTGGTGGTTGGATGATAGGGGCAGATGTGACACGTCTCTTAAGCTCATCATGGGCATCTTTACATGCTTGATCAAACACAAAATCCACTTCTTTGGCTAATAGTCTGCACAAGGGTGCTGTAATCTTCGAGAAATCTTTGATAAAGCGTCGATAGAAACCTGCATGGCCTAGAAAAGAACGAACTTCCCTCACGCATGAGGGGTAAGGCAATGATGAAATAACATCTATCTTAGCTTTATCAACCTCTAATCCACGTGAAGACACAACATGCCCAAGAACTATTCCTTGTTCTACCATAAAATAACACTTTTCATAGTTCAAGACAAGGTTAGTTTCAATGCACCTTTTCAAGACCAAAGATAAATTTTCTAGACATTTATCAAAAGAATCACCATACACCGTGAAATCATCCATAAAAACCTCGATTATTCTTTCAACATAGTCAGAAAAAATACTCATCATGCATCTTTGAAAAGTTGTAGGAGCATTATAGAGACCAAAAGGCATTCTCCAATATGCATATGTACCAAATGGACATGTAAATGTAGTCTTTTCTTGATCCTCAGGATTAATAACAATCTGATTGTATCCACTGTATCCATCAAGAAAGCAATAAAAAGACTTACCTGTTAGGTGTTCAAGCATTTGATCCATGAATGGCAATGGGAAATGATCTTTACGTGTAGAAAGATTGAGCTTTCTGTAATCAACACACATTCTCCATCCACTCGAGATGCGAGTAGGAATGAGCTCATCATTTTTGTTTTTCACCAACGTGATTCCGGTCTTTTTGGGCACCACATGGATTGGCGCGACCCATTTACTGTCAGTGATGGGGTAAATGACTCCTGCATCTAACAGTTTCAAAATTTCAGCTTTCACTACCTCCATCATAGGCGGGTTCAACCTCTTTTGCATTTCCCTTGTTGGTTTTGCGTTGTCCTCCAATAGTATGTGATGCATACACATTGAGGGACTAATGCCCTTAATGTCAGCTAAAGTCCATCCAATGGCCGTCTTGTGATCACACAACAACTTCACAAGTTTTTGCTCTTGCATACTTGTTAAACCTTTTGCTATGATAACGGGAAGTGTATTGTTGTCGCCAATGAATACATACTTTAAATTATCGGGCAAAGGTTTTAATTCTAACTCGGGGGCCTGTAAAATAGATGGCAAAAGCTTTTTATGTGAGAGTACTAAATCAACAAAGACATTACCATGGGGAACGGTTTGCAAAGCTTGTAAGGCCAATACTGATTCGTGCACGTTTTGGGGAACACACACGTGCCTCTCCATCTCTTCTATCTTGGTGAAATCATAGCCATAGCTCAAAGTTATGCTTAATCCGTCTTCACAATCAAAATCACAAACTTGCTGCACACACTTATCAATTTGGTCATAGCATGTGATAGAATAAACATTGCTATAAGGATATTTCATTGCATCATGAAAATTGAATTCAATTTTTTCATCTCCTACCTTCATAGACAAGGTATCCTTACCACAATCAATCTTTGTGTTGGCAGTTTTCAAGAATGGTCTCTCAAACAATATAGGAGTGCTGGTTGATGAATCACAAGAATAGTAAACAACACAGGTTGAAGTTTGGCACATCAACATCTAAGAGCAAATGCATCTTAGATCTGATTCATTCTGATGTTTGGCAAGCACTGGTTGTATTCTTGGGAGTAGCAAGATACTTTGTATCATTTTTATATGACTTTTTCAGGAGATGTTGGGTGTATCCAATTAGAAGGAAGGCAGATGTGCTCGTAGTCTTTAAAACCTTCAAAGTGGGGGTATAACTTGAATCTAAAAAGAAAATCAAGTGTTTGAGGATTGACAATGGAGGAGAATATACCATTGATGAATTTGATAACTTCTGTCAACATGAAGATATTAAAAGATAGTTCACAATAACATACACTCCACAACAAAATAGAGTGGCATTATGGATGAACAAGACTCTATTAGAAAGAACAAGAGCAATGTTGAAGGCTACAGGTCTAGGAAAGCAATTCTTGCAGAAGCAATCAAAACCGCCTGTTATGTGATAAATCAATCTCCATCAACTGCAATTGAGCTGAAGCCACTGATGGAGATGTGGACTGGGAAGGTAGCTGATTATTCTCGGTTGCATATATTTGGAAGTCCTGTGTACGTGATGTACAATACTCAAGAAGCTAGATTCAAAATCTAGAAAAATATGTATTCTTGGGATATGCGGATGGAGTGAAGGGGTATCGCTTATGGGATCCCACTGCCCATAAGTTAGTCATCAATAGAGATGTCATATTTATAGAGATAAAATGCAAATTGAAGAAAATAATAGCATTTTAAATAACTACAATAGTCTAGATGGAAAACACAAAATCATACTTCTTCTGAAGCTACACTAGAGTATGAAGAACAAGAACAAATAAAGTCTAAAACTCATATAGTTCGACAGTCAACTCGTGAAAAAAGACCACCGACTTGACACTCAGAATATGTTACAAGGAGCAACATTGCATATTGTCTTCTAATAGAGGTTGGAGAGCCATAACTTTCCATAAGGCTATAAAAAGCACATATGTATCTATATAGATGACAGCAATGCAAGAGGAGATTGAAGCTCTACACAAGAATAACACTTGGGATCTAGTTCTGCTACCACAAGGAAGGAAGGCCATTGGCAACAAATGGGTTTACAAGATAAAGTGTGAAGGTAATGATCAAGTGGAGCGGTAATGTGAAAGATTGGGAATAAACTTCAATGAAATATTTTCTCCGGTGGTACTACTTACTACAATTAGAGTAGTCTTGGCGATATGTGCTATATTTGATCTTCACTTATAGTAGTTAGATGTGAAAACTGCATTTCTTTATGGAGAACTTGAAGAAGAAATTGATATGCTCCAACCAGAAGGTTTTGCTGAAAAAGGTAAGGAGAACATGGTTTATAGGTTGAACAAATCTCTATATGGTCTTAAACAGGCGCCGAGGTGTTAGTACAAGAGATTTGATTTCTTCATATTTAGCCTTGGGTACGATAGACTCAGTTCAGATCATTGTATGACAAGAAGTTTGAAGAAGATGATGATTTCATCATTCTATTGTTGTACATGGATGACATGTTGGTAATAGGCCCAACAAAGATCGAGTCCTCTCACAATCAGCCATTTTCTCTTCCAACAACCCCACTAAGTTTTCTCAAAACACTTCCGTTTTGGTTTTACTAATCCATCTTCATGTTACTGCATTTGTGCATAAACTACAGGCTATAATGCTTGCACTTACCCTAGTGAGTGCACCTGAAGAGGACCCATGTACAGAGCCTTTTGGAGGTGATGGGTGCTTTATGCCATTCTCTTTCTCACTTAGTTAAAATGATGAAGCCATCATATTTTTACCAGTAAATTAGGGAGATTCAGTGTGTGTGTGTGTGTGTGTAGGCTTGCAATGAAATGTTCATACAATATTTTTTTTCTAGAACGACCTATCCTCCATGTATTTGTGAAATTAGTCGGTCACGTTTCTTACAACTGAGTAATGCTTGATGTCAAGCAGCAAGATAGTGTGATTTGATCAATACAAACAACAATAAAATATATATAGCCTTGTTAACAAAAGGCATATACAAAAAGATAAAAAAGGAAATGAAACCATAAAACACATGAAAAACAAACAATTTTATTAAATATATAACTACCAGAAATTCGCCTAAAACCAATAGAATTATCAACGGAATAATTCTTTAAGTTTTGTGGTCACAACATTCGTGTTCTGATTTATTGTGGATTTTATCATTTTCTGTAAGTAAATCTATCTTTTTCAATTTTAAATGTCAATTTTATTGTTTTTTTAGTATATGTATTTTGTTAGTGTATGTACATGTTTTATTGTCATTTCCCAAACAAACTAGTAGTATGAATGAATAATTTTGTACTTGTTATGGTTTGTTTTAGATTTTGTAAAATTATATTTGTTTGTAAATTGTTGAAACTTTGTTGAATTACCGAATTACATGTATTGTGATGAAATAATTAATAATTTGTTTAACGGGTTCTGTTTTAATTTTTATCAATGCTATTACGGAGTTGTAATTTCCGTAAATTTATATGTATAAATTTGTATAGACGTTGACAATTGATAATGAATATTTATGAGAAGTTGTAATTAACTTGTTGGATAATCTCGAGGTAAACTAATATTTTTGCAAATTTATTTACCTAACATAGTTAATTAATACATGTTATCATCAAAATTTTATAGAGGTTCGATAGAAGCCATGGATGATTGTTCATGGATGTATCGAGATTTACCCCAAGGATTGCGGAGGATGAATTATTGTAACGGGTTCAGGGTTTTATTAATTTCACAACATCTATTCCCAAAAGTTTTACTGGAGGCGGTATTAGGTGTCCACGCAGGAAGTGTCAAAATAAAAAGTATCTGAATCCAGATGTTATAATGATGCATCTTCTACATAAAGGGTTCATGGAGAATTACATGTGTTGGTATGCAAACAAAGAAGTATTTGTTCATAATAAGAGAATGGGAGAAAGGGTGGTTGGGTCAACTTCTAGTGATAGAAACGTGCATGGAGTTGCAAATGACAACAACAGTAATCCTTACAGGAATATGGTTATGGATGCAATGAGAATGAATCAAGGTAATGTCAGTTAATGTCCAATCGTAGAAGAAGAACCAAATGCAGATGCAGCTAGGTTTTTTGATCTATTGAAAGATTCTGACGAACCATTATGGGATGGCTCTACGAACCATAGTAAATTATCGGCCGTAGCATAAGTATTCACCATCAAGTCAGATCACGGGTTGAGTGAGGCCGGTTATGATAAAATTATTGAATTGGCGAGAAGCATTTTACCTGAAGGGAACAAGCTGAAAGAGAACTTCTATGCTGCAAAGTCCATGATGAAACCCCTTGGTTTAGGATACCAGAAAATTGACATGTGCCCTAATTTCTGCATGTTATACTACCTTGAAAATGCTGAGCTGACCGAGTGCATGACATGTGGGCATTCCCGTTACAAACCCAGAATTGACAGGGGAAAGACTCTCGTGGCATATAAAAAACTTAGATACTTCCCAATCACATCTAGACTATAAAGGTTATTCATGTCAGCAAGGACTGCTGAGCACATGATATTGCACCAATCACATGATGTGGTTGATGGAGTGATGGTGCATCCTTCTAACGGCGAAGCCTGGAAACACTTTAACAGTGTGCATCCTCACTTTTCAGTTGAATCAAGAAACATGCGTTTTGGGTTGTGTACAGACGGATTCAACCCATTCGGGTCATTTGCTGCTCCTTATTCTTGTTGGCCGGTCATACTCACGGTTTATAACTTGCCACCGGGGATGTGTATGAGGCTAGAGTTATTTTTTTTATCTACTGTCATACTCGGTCCGAGTAGCTCGGGCCGAAATATAGATGTTTGTCTTCGATCATTGATTGATGAGTTGCCGCAATTATGGTCCTCTAGAGCTGTGACTTATGATATATCGAGGAAACAAAATTTTATTATGAGGGCGGCTTTGATGTGGACTATCAATGATTTTCTAGCTTATGGAATGGTTTCTGGTTGGAGCATATATGGAAAACTAGCATGTCCATATTGCATGGAAAACAACAAGGCATTTACGCTAAGAAATGAAGTTAAAGCTTCATTTTTTTACTGTCACCATCGTTTCTTGCCACCAAATCACAGGTACAGAAAGAACATAAAGGATTTCTTTGTTGGCAAAGTTGAAAGGATGTCCCCCCCCCCGCGTCTTTCTAGTGAAGAATTGCATGATGTTGTATCAGAGTACGGTGACATTGTGTTTGGTCTCCAATCAGGTAAGCAGAAGTTTCCTGGTTTTGGTTTGACCTACAATTGGGTAAAGCGATGTATCTTTTGAGAGCTTCCTTATTGGAAGACCAATCTCCTCCTCCATAACCTTAATGTCATGCACATAGAAAAGAACGTGCTTGAGAACATTTTCAACACCATCATAGATATGAAGGGGAAACAAAGGACAACATCAAGGCTAGATTGGATATATCTTTGTTTTGAAACCGTAAAAATATGGTGTTAGTTTGTGATGGGTCACAAGTTGCAAAACCAAGAGCAAGCTTCGTGTTGGAGAAAAATGCACAACTACTAGTCTACAAGTGGCTTAAGCGTCTGTGTTTTCCCGATGGACATGTTTCGAACATATCAAAGTTGGTTAATATGGATGAACACTCATTCCATTAGCTTATTGTGATTTGTTGCCAAAAGGGATATGGGATGCACTTATGGAGATCAGTCATTTCTTTAAAGATATATGCTCTAGCAAATTGAATGTTGATCACATTGAGAACTTGAAACAAACATCGTCGAGACACTATTCAAACTTGAGATGATATTCCCCCCATCATTTTTTGATTCAATGGAGCATCTCCCCATACATTTACCGTTCGAGCCAAAAGTTGGAGGACCAGTCCAATATAGATGGATGTACCCATTCAAACGGTTAGATATTACAGTTGCAATGTAATTTATATATAAAAGTATTTTCTTTGTTTTTCTTAATTGAAAATAATTGATTAATTCAGTGCAGGTACTTGTTCAATCTCAAGAAAAATGTTAAGAACAAGGTGCACATTGAGGCTTTGATATGTGAGGCCTATATTATTGAGAAGATCTCAATATTTATCTCATACTATTTTGAACCTCATTTGAGAACGAGAATCAATTGCGTTCAACGACATGATGATGGCGGTGAAGTGTCTTCCAGTAGGAACTTCTTAATATTCTCCAATTCTAGACGACCCACACCTAGAAATATTGTAAGGGGAATATATTTGTCGGAAATAGAGTTCAGACAAGCACACAATTAAGTTCTATTTAACTGTGATGAGTTGAGACCTTTTATTCAGTAAGTATATGTACTACTAATTAAACTTTGTTAAGAATGTACTATTTATATTTTGTAACATCACAAACTCATATAATTTGGAACAACCTTGCAGGCAACATCGACAATATTTACTATCCAATAACTCACAGCTGATCGAATCCTAAATCTTTCAATCACAAGATAAACAATTTGCCACGTGGTTCAGAACACATGTAAGTATTATCACAAACTCATTATCTTTTGAAAAGTTACTGTATGTCATTACAAAATTCTCGTTTACTGTTTATTGCTGTAAATTACATACAAGGTTTATCAAATAGGAAGGAGTGCTGCTAAGTCATTGTCTTCACTTAGCCTGGGCCTTGAAAGAAAAGTTAAGTGCTACAATAGGTATTTTGTCAATGGATATGTGTTCCATACCAAAAAATACAGGCATGGAAGAAAGGCATACAACAATGGTGTTTGTGTTAAGAGATCGACTAGTAGTGAGTTGATTGGTTATCCGTTTTAAAAATGAAACCAAAGGGTCGTGTCGAGGTTGTTCAGGATGAGAACGAAGACACAAGTGTGTGAAATGAAGTCTTTCAAGTTAATGAGTTGGTTGAACCATATCGAGTTGCTTCTTCAATTGACTTTGAAGAAAATTCAATTTTTTGTGTTTTCGATGATAGTCTTGTTGATGTTGATGTTGATGTTGACGCAGAGGAGTTGAATGTCAATGAAGATGATGATGATATCCATATTGAATATTACGATGGAGCTGATGACTAATCAATTGACGACGAAGTAGAAGAAAATTTTGACTAACTATTTATATTACATTATAATTTTTTTATAATGTAATATATATTATGGATGATATATTGTAACATGAAATATTTATTTTATAAGTGTTCAATATAAGGTTATTGTTTTTCAACTATCGGCAGTTTGCAATTTAAGTGTTTGCAGGAATGTAAATAGACAATATTTACTATAAAGTGTCACAATCACCGACGGCCTTGCGGACGGATTACAGTTCGTCGACATCTCATAGAGAGTTGAAAAATATTTACTGCAAAGTGCCCCAAGCACCGACAGACTTGCTGACGGATTACAGTTCGTCAGCATTTCACATAGAGTTGAAAAATATTTACTGCAAAGTGCCACAATCACCGACGGACTTACAGACGGATTATAGTCCGTCGACATTTTTTCGGCAGCTCACAATTACTGATAAATTCACCAACAGACGGTGCAAATTTCAAAGGGCAGGTATTAAATGCATCTCTGACTGCGTGCAGATGCCGATAAAATTACCGACGGACCGCGAAAAATATGGAGGGTAATTAAAATTTTCTGGTGCGAAATTCAAAATTCACTGACAGATTTGAGAAGAATCACCGACATAATAAATAAAAAATAATATTATTTAAATTTCCGTCGGTAAAACTGTGGTATAAATCCCAGCAACCACCCCTTCAGTTCATTTTTTCATATCCTCTGCTTGCAGCGCCCATTTTCGTTTTTTTTCCTCTCATTTGCTTTAAATCTCTTGTTTTTTTGCTTGTAATCTCTAGTTATATCTTCAACAAATTAAAAGGTATGTATTTCCTCTACTTCATTTGCTTTAAGATTTTAATTTTTTATTTGTTCTTTGTTTTAGCTATTGTTATTTTTGTTATGTTTTTTCTTTTGGTGTATTTTTATAATGTAGACAAAGTCTTGAAATAAACACATTATTAAGGTAAGCATTTTTCATTTCTAAAGTCTATAGTTTTTTTAAAAATTTGTTGAATATATTTTATTGTTTGTATTGCCATAATAATTGAATACTTAGTTGAATTTTAATTGTTATTGTTGAATTTACCTTGTAATTAGTAATTGAATATATATGAATAAATTTAATTATTTCTATATAATGTAGATAAAGTCTTGAAATAAATAGTAAACATTTTTCATTCCTAAAGTCTATATTTTTTTTTTATTAATTTGTTGAATATATTTTATTGTTTATATTGCCATAATAATTGAATACTTTGTTGAATTTTAATTGTTATTATTGAATTTACCTTGTAATTAGTAATTGAATATATAGAAATAAATTTAATTATTTCTATATAATGTAGATAAAGTCTTGAAATAAATAGTAAACATTTTTCATTCCTAAAGTCTATAGTTTTTTTTTTTTAATTTGTTGAATATATTTTATTGTTTATATTGCCATAATAATTGAATACTTTGTTGAATTTTAATTGTTATTGTTGAACTTACCTTGTAATTAGTAATTGAATATATAGAAATAAATTTAATTATTTCTATATAATGTAGATAAAGTCTTGAAATAAATAGTAAACATTTTTCATTCCTAAAGTCTATAGTTTTTTTTTTTAATTTGTTGAATATATTTTATTGTTTGTATTGCCATAGTTGAAAAATATTTACTAGATATGCCACAATCACTGACGAAATAAAATATGTTGGTATATATCTAGGGAGAATTGTTTTTTGGCAAGCATTTTTTTTACCGACAAATATAGCGATGGAAGGTGGTATTACTGACGAAAGGGATGCCGATGGACGGATTTACAGACGGAATGTCTCCGTTTATTCTAAATAATTTTTTAAAAAAAATTAAAAAACCCCACTGACAGATTTACAGACGGAATGTCTCCATTTGCATTTTACAGAAAGTTGAAAATATTCACTAAAAATGCCACAATCACCGACGTCTTCACAGATGAATAACGTCTGTTGGCATTTTACCAAGAGTTGAAAAATATTTACTAGAAATGCCACAATCATTGACGTCTTCACAGACGGATAGAGTCCGTTGGCATTTTACTGAGATTTGAAAAATATTTACTGGATATGCCACTATCACCGATGAAATATTTCTATCGGTATATTTTCAACGGGATTTTTTTTTGACACGCATTTTCCATCTGTAAAACCATTAGTAATATTATTTTTTCCCGACAGACTTAACGATGGAATGTGGGATTATCGATGAAAGACATACCAACAAACACTTTCCATCGGTGATTTAGTCGGTAAAATATTTACTGACGAAGTCTGAATCTCACACCGACGGATTTGGTCCGTTGATAAAACTGTGAAATCTAGTAGTGTATATAGCCTTGTTGCAGGTGTCTTCATTAACAAAAGGAAGTCCTTCATCAAACCTAAAAATTTTACTGTTTAGTCCACCATATGTGGCAGGGCATGATAGCCTAACACCAGGTGTCTGCAGTCTGGGGTATGCAGTCCCACTATTCCCCACCAAAATTTGCATTGACTATGTTTTCCAAAACCATTTCTTTAATGCATCTAAATGAAAAGACAACCCCACCCTCCCCCTAAAGTTTTTGCACCTCTCTGTGGCAAGGGCAATTCTATCATTACACTGCTCGAATCCACAATGCCATGAATCTTGATGAACAGGAGTTTTGTTAACAACGTTCCAATCCACAATATAATGAGTCTTCATGAACAGAAGTATCCTCACATGATTTAGCTTTATGCATAATAATTTGCAGTTGTTTTTTTTCTCTTAGACCTGCCTTTTGGTTATGTGGAAAACAAGAGGGAAAGGCAGAGAATTCAAATCGATCCAAGTCCTTGGAAAGTTATGGTGCAACGACAAACACTTCAAAGCTAGCTTGTTAACGTATAGTTCCTCCAGCCTTAACAACTAACACTAAGCATTGTCACAACCACTGCATCTGCTTATAAATTCTTTGAGACAAGTTCTCCTTCCAAGTTTCAAATCTTCTCTGTAGAAATAAACATACACAATTTTCCTTTATCCGAACCTAATAATACGTGGGCACAATTTAGAAACGTGTGCTACAACGCAATTATTATCATATGAATCAAATAAATATATTGAACATTAATGAAGTACCAAAAAAATTCCAAATTGGAGGTCATTTTCATCCATCCATAACAACCGCCAACTCAGCATGGGACATGCTAATAAATTGGCACAACCACGTACTAGAAAACGGGTGGGAGAGAACTTTCCTTGTCTTTTATTGATGCCAATGCTTGAACCACGGTACAAGAGCATAAGAGATAGATTAAAGAGACATTAATTACATTTAGTTAACTGAAAAGACAAGACATTATAAAAATTATTAATAATAAAATTGACGTTTAACTATCATAATTATTAAATTCAATCTAACTTGGTACGTTACTATGCAACCTTAGTTGAAACTATAAAAGCAAAGAATTAAAAAAAAAAGCATTATTCTAGATAAAAATAATATATTTAAATTGATCCAATGAGTCATAAATTGACCCAATGAGTTATAAATTGACTTAACCAACTAATAATTCAAACTCTAAGTCAGGTTAGGTTAGGTTGGATCTCGAATCAATTTTAACAACTATATTAACTATATAATCTTCATTATTTTTTCTTATAATTTTGAAGATGTATTGTTATTTTATGAAGTGTGTTTGAGAGTGTGGTATGATGAGTTTTTTTTTTTTGTATGAAACTCACATAAAGAAATAAGAAAAATCCCTTCAAACCGCCACGTCGTTCCAGCCTTGGAGACCATTATCTATCGCGCTTGTTTTGGCTTTTTTTGTGTTTCATACCAAAAATCACGTAACCAACTTCCATAATGACAAATTAGATTTTAAAACATAATTTTTTTAAAAAAAAAATATTGTATTGTTTTCGATATGATCTAGTTGCCGCGTGATTTTCCCACACCCTCCTCACAACATTGTCAAGTGTGTTGTCCCACTCGAATTTGTTCTGTGTATAAATAATTTATTTAAAATAAAAATAATAATTTATTAAAAATAAACTGTAAATTAGAAATTAACACCAACCTCAAATTTGTCAAACCATGCATCGATATAAGGTCTTTATTCAGGATGTCTGGAAACCTGACTCCATTAAAATAATGGAATCTCCATCGACGATTTAAATGCCGATGATATTACTCGGGCAACCTCAATGTTTGTAAACCTAAAAAATAAATTAAATTAATGAAATATTGATTAGTTGTTCATAAATTATGTTATAATTAAAAAAAAACTAAAACCGAAACAAACTTACATTGAAAGGTCGTCCTTCCAATGTGCCTTGTACTTGCGAGTGAATTGATTTCGCTGTGAAGGCACACTGCCTCTGTACTGTGAAACCGCACTGGAAGAGACAGCATCGCAAGTCAGCACAGGTGCCTCATCTTGACCGGCACCTAATGACATGTCATCCTCACTGCTAGAAGAACTAGCTGCGACCATGGGTGAGCGACGAGCTGTTGATTTCTTTCTACGCATCTACACAATTTTATACGATAATTAAATTTAATTATTAAAAACAAATTGGCAGCACCTCCCCTATACTGGAGACTACCCAAAGTTTTCAAACCTGCAAATATTAACAATAGCCACAACCAATTGACCCCATTCAAAAATCTTATATATAACCTCACATCTATACAAATAACAATCAAATTTAATGGAAATAATTAAACACGTATCATGCAATAATAGAGTAAAATTGAGATAAAATAATAAAATTTATTCCTATATATTCAATTACTAATTACAAGGTAAATTCAACAATAACAATTAAAATTAAACAAAGTATTCAATTATTATATGGCAATACAAACAATAAAATATATTCAACAAATTTTTAAAAAAAAACTATGGACTTTAGGAATGAAAAATGCTTACCTTAATAATGTGTTTATTTCAAGACTTTATCTACATTATAAAAATACACCAAAACAAAAACACAACAAAAATAACAATAACTAAAACAAAGAAAATATAAAAAAAATAAAATCATTAAGCATATTAAATGGAAATAGATACCTTTTAATTTGTTGAAGATATAACTAGAGATTACAAGCAAAAATCAAGAGATTTGAAGCAAATGAGAGGAAAAAACAAAAACAAAGGGTGAGCTGTGAAATGAAGTAGAGGAATAACGAAATAGAAAAACAAGAGATTTAAAAGGGCAGTCGCAGGGATTTATAGCGCAATTTTCCCAATGGACTCAACGATGGACATTTAAATAATATTAATTTTAATTTTTTTTATCAGTGATTTTTCAAAATTTTATCTATAAATTTTGAATTTCACACCAAAAAGTTTTAATTACCCTCCATATTTTCCCAGTCTGTCGGTAAATCCGTTGGCATGTGCACGCAGTCAGAGATGCATTAATACCCGCCCTTTAGAATTCGCACTGGCCATCATTGATTGTGGACTGCCAACAAACTATATCCGTTGGTATTGATGTCGGTGATAGTGGCATTTCCAGTAAATATTTTTGCAACTCTCTATGAAATGCCGACGGACTGTATTCGTCGATATCGACATTGGTGATCGTGCACTGTGCATGAAAGATTATGTTTCCATCGCACAAAATAATAACAACAGTTAACACTTATAAAATAAATATTTTATGTTACAAAATATCATCCATAAATATATATTACATTATAAAAAAAATGCTTTACATTTTCCTTGATTCTGATAGTTAGTCAGAATTTTCTTCTTCTTTGTCGTCAATTGAATAGTCATCAGCTCCATCACAATCTTCAATATTGATATCATCATCATTATCTTCATCGACATTTGCTTGTCCGCTAGAACTCAAAACATCATTCAACTCCTCTGTGTCAACATCAACAAGACTATCATTGAAAATGTCACACGTCACCCACACGGCATTCGTTGGCGATTTTTCATTCGTTGATTTGATTGGATTCGTTGGAGTCGCCACCTAGTATTTGATTCAGGGCTACTAGGAAACCCGAGAGTACTGGTCTTGTCAGAGATTCACGGGTAAGGGACTAGTTGTGGTTAAGGAAGGTATTAGCATCCCTAACACACCCTACCTGAGATAAGCTTCTTCATAACTTTGATGTGTTAAAGAAGTTTTAAAAATTGTCTTTTCATCGGATATTAGAAATATAACTTACGTGTAAGTTCATAATTCTTAACCGTGAGCAAATCAAAATATTAAATTCTTCTTTATCTTTGCGGTCCTATAAAAAAAAAACATACATTCATTTTTATTATATATTCACCATTACATGTTACAACATAACAAAAATTCAAATAAATTAAATACAATTCAAAAATTACAAAAATAACCCCAAAAACATCCAAAGTCTTTTGGAATCTGCAGGAACAGTGCTGAGGAAGGTTTCTGGGCGCGGGAATAGTGACGGCGCGTCTTTCCCACGCACCACAGCCACTAGTGGCGCATGGGCTCACACACCGCCGCGAGGAAGAATAGGGAAACTATGGGATCGGGAACAACTTACTTTCTTCTTCCCTTCCTCGTCGGCAGTGACCTGCAAAACCCAAAAAAAAAATGCAACAGAACAGTTGATTTTAGCTTTTTATTTCTTTGTTTTCAGATCTGCTTCTCTCCTTTTAGATTCGTTTCACCGCAGATCTTTCTTTGGTTTTTGTCTTCCTCTCCTTCAGTTCAGGTGGCTGGCGGCTCCCAGGATGAACGGCCGAGAAGGGGGGGTGTCGCTGCTGGACTGGCTTCGGGCTGTTGATTTGGCTATTTGCTGTTGAGAAGACCGAAGAACCGAGGAAGGGGCTTCAGCGTTGATGGGTCTGTGGGCACTAGAGGAACGGCTGGAGGAGGGGAGCTTGTCCGGTGTGGGAGATGGAGGTGTAGCGGTGACTGACTTCTATGGATGAAGAAGGAGAACAAGCCGGCTAGGAGAGGAGATGATAGAGGGAGTCTTGGCTGTTGTGGAGTGAAATGGGGTTGTTGTGCTGTTGGCTGAAAATGAGAGGAAATGGGGGAAGATCGGTTGTGGGTTCTGTGAGAGGGAAGGTCTAGTGAGGAAAGGGGCTGGTCTGTGTACAGTCGAGGGAGGGAAATGGCTGGTTGCTGTGGTGCAGGTGGGGAGCGACCGGTTTCCGATTTGTTTTTGGCTGAGGGGAGTGAGCGGCTGTTTTGGAAGGGAAAAATCAAAACCGGGTGGGGGGCGGCTATTTGGAAAGGATGAGAGGAAAGGGAGGGGGGGTGCCGCTCCTTTGAAAGATAAGGGTTTAGGGTTAGGGTTTTTTTTTTTTGTATTTTTCTAATGTTTCAAAATTGCCCCATCTCTTGTGTGTGTTGTAGAGACTAGTATTTATAGGTAAAAATCTTGCTAGGTTTTCAAACTTGGTCCCTCAACTTCTTTCTTTTTTGTAAATTTGATTTTTCTTATTTTTTGGATTTTTTTATCAACATCGACTCGAATGAGAAAAATCGGTGATTTTAAAAATAACGTGTTAAAAGTCGAACGCGTTCTAAAAACCTTTGAAAATTTAAATTCTTTTGAGACGATGCTAAAAATTATGCAAATATATTCAAAGACGTATTTTTTGGATTTTCATTGTTTTTTGCTATTTTTTGATTTTTTTCTAAAAATTTATCAAAACATGGGTCAAAATTTGGGTAGCAACAAAAAACATGAAAACTTGAATTTTCTTCCAAGTTAATTGAAGGAGTAACTCGATATGGTTCAAAGAACTCAATAACAGACTTCATCTTGCACACTTGTGTCTTCGTTCTCATCCTGAACAACCTCTACATGACTCCTGGGTTTTGTTTTTTAAAACGGATAATCAATCAACTCTTGATCGATCTTTTCTAAAGGAGGGGGTGTATGTGTAATAAACTTGTTGATATTGCTTTGCGAAAACAAAGACATTGTTTATGTTGCGAAGTCTAGCTTTTGAGTTGATTTTGACCAAACCATAGTTAGGATCTACTCTGATTCCTCTGTCAGAGGTGTCATATCAATAGCATTTGAATAGAACACTCTTTTCTACTCACTATGTTATTGCAATTTGACGATCTCTTCTAATTTACCATAGTAGTCAACTTCAAACTCACTACAAATTGATCCCTTAACACAAACACCGTTGTTGTATGTCTTTCTTCCATGCCCGTATTCTTTAATATGAAACACATATCCATTGACAAAATACCCATTGTAGCATTTAACTTTTTTAGGGCCAAGGCTTAGTGAAGACAATGAAATAGCAACACTCCTTCCCCTTTGATAAACCTTGTATATCATGTACAACAATGAACAGTAAACGATAATTTTGTAATGACATACAGTAACTTTGCAAGAGATAATGAGTTTGTGATAGTACTTACATGTGTTCTGAACCACATGGAAAATTGTTCATCTTGTAATTAAAAGATTTAGGATTCGGTCAGTTGTAAGTTATTGGACAGTAAATATTGTCAATGTTGCCTACAAGGTTGTTCTAAATTATATGAGTTTATGATACTACAATATATAAATAGTACATTCTTAACAAAGTTTAATTAGTAGTACATATACTTACTTAATAAAAGGTTTTAGCTCATCACAGTTAAATAGAACGTAATTGTGTGCTTGTCTGAACTCTATTTCAGACAAAGATCTTCCCCTTACGACATTTTTAGGTGTGGGTCGTCCAAAATTGGAGAATATTGACAAGTTCCCATTGGAAGACACTTCACCACCATCATCATGCCGTGGAACGCGATTGATTCTCGTTCTCAAATGAGGTTCAAAATAATACGAGATAAATGTTGAGATCTCCTCAACAATATAGCCCTCACATATCAAAGCCTCAACATGCGCCTTGTTCTTAACTTTTTTCCTAAAATTGAACAAGTACCTGCATTGAATTAATCAAATATTTTCAATTAAGAAAAACAAAGAAAATACTTTTATATATGAATTACATTGCAACTGTAATATCTAACCGTTCGAATGAATACATCCATCTATACTGGATTGATCCTCCAATTTTTGCCTCAAACGGTAAATGTATGGGGAGATGCTCTATTGAGTCAAAAAAAATGAAGGGAATATCATCTCAAGTTTGCATAGTGTATCGAGGATATTTGTTACAAGCCTCTCAATATGATCAACATTTAACTTGTTAGAGCATATATCTCTAAAGAAATGATTGATCTCTGTGAGTGCATCCCATATCCCTTTTGACAATAAATCACGATAAGCTAATGGAATAAGTATTTTCATAAACACGTGGAAGTCATGACTCTTCATTCCATACAATTTGCATTCCTCCATATTAACCAACCTTGATATGTTTGAGGCATGTCCATAGGAAAAACACAGACTCTTAAGCCATTTGTAGACTAGTAGTTGTGCATTTTTCTCTAACACAAAGCTTTCTCTTGGTTTTGCGACCCGTGACCCATCACAAACCAACTCCATATTTTTACGGTTATAGAACAAAGTTATATCCAATCTAGCCTTGATGTTGTCCTTTGTCTTCCCCTTCATATCCATAACGGTGTTGAAAATTTTCTCAAACATGTTTTTTTCTATGTGCATGACATCAAGGTTATGGCGGAGGATATTGGTCTTCCAATAAGGAAGCTCCCAAAATATACTTCGCTTTACCTAATTATGGGTCAAACCAAAACTAGGAAACTTCTGTTTACCTGATGGGATACCAAACACAATGTCACCGTACTCTAATACAACATTATGCAATTCTTCACCACAAAGACGCGGGGGTGCAACATTCTTTTCAACTCTGCCAGCAAAGAAATCCTTTATGTTCTTTCTATACTTGTGATTTGATGGTAAGAAACGATGATGATAGTAAAAAAAAAAGAAGCTTTACCTTCGTTTGTTAGCGTGAATGCCTTGTTGTTTTCCAAGCAATATAGACATACTAGTTTTAAATGCGTGCTCTAACCAAAAACCATTCCATAAGCTGGAAAATCATTGATAGCCCACATCAAAGCCGCTCTCATAACAAAATTATGTTTCCTCGATATATCATAAGACAAAGCTCCAGAGGACCACATCTGCGTCAACTCATCAATCAACGGTTGAAGACAAACACCTATATTCCGGCCTAGGCTGCTCGGACCGGGTATAATAATAGATAAAAACATGAGCTTCGACCTCATACACATGTCATGTCCTTGGTGACATGAATAACCTTTGCAGTGTAGGTGTGATTAGGAAGTATCTAAGTTTTTTATATGCCACGAGAGTCTTTCCCCTGCCAATTCTAGGTTTGTAACGGGAATGCCCACATGTCATGCACTCGGTTAGCTCAGCATTTCAAGGTAGTATAACATGTAGAAGTAAGGGCACATGTCAATTTTCTGGTATCCTAAACCGAGGGGTTTCATCAAGGACTTTGCAGTATAGAAGTTCTCTTTCAGCTTATTCCCTTCAGGTAAAATGTTTGTCGCCCATTCGATAATTTTGTCATAACCGGCCTTACTCAACCCATGATCTAACTTGATGGTGAACACCTATGTTACGTCTGATAATTTACTGTGGTTCATGTAGTCATCCCATAATGGTTCGTCAGAATCTTTCAACAGATCAAAAAACCTTGTTGCATCTACATTAGGTTCTTCTTCTACGATTGGACATTGACTGACATTACCTTGATTCATTTTCATTGCATCTATAACCATATTCCTCTAAGAATTATTGTTGTCATTTACAACTCCATGCACATTGATAGCACTAGAAGTTGACCTAACCACCCTTTCTCTCATGCTCTTATTACGAACAAATAGTTCTGTGTGCGTATACCAACATAAGTAATCCTACATGAACCCTTTGTGTAGAAGATACATCATTACAACATCTGGATGCAGATACTTTTTATTTTGACACTTCCTGCATAGACACTAAATACCGCCTTCAGTAAAATTTATGGGAATAGATGTTGCGAAATTAATAAAACCTTGAACCTCGTTACAATAATTCATCCTCCAAAATCCTTAGGGTGAATCTCGATACATCCATAAACGATCATCCATGACTTCTATCGAACCTTTATAAAATTATGATGACAACATGTATTAATTAACTATGGTAGGTAAATAAATTTGCAAAAAAATTGGTTTACCTCGAGATTATCCAACAAACTAATTAAAACTTCTCATAAATATTCATTATCAATTATCAACGTCCATATAAATTTATACATATAAATTTATGGAAATTACAAGTCCGCAATAGTATTGATAAAAATTAAAATGGACCCGTTGAATAAGCTATTAATTATTTCACCACAACACAAGTAATTCGATAATTCAACAAAGTTTCAACAATTTACAAACAAATACAATTTTACAAAATCTAAAACAAACCATAACAAGTACAAAATTATATATTCATACTACAAGTTTGTTTGAGAAATAACAATAAAACATGTACATACACTAACAAAATACATATAATAAAAAAAATAATTGACATTTAAATGTTAAAATAAAAAAAGATAGATTTACTTACAAAAAATAATAAAATCCACAATAAATTAGAACACGGATGTTATGAAAACTTAAAGAAATATGACTTGTGTTAAGAAGAGAGGGATTTTTTTTTAGGGGGGTGGTTGTTTGCAGTTTGGGAAAGGAGAGTTGGGATGGGGAAGAAGAAGCAGAAATAGGGGAGGATAGGGTCGGCAGAGTGGTGATATATTAACTTTTGCTGATGGAATCCCCGATGGACTCCTTTTGTCGGCGATTCCGTCGGCAAATTTGACGGTGAATTAGTTACGTCACTGTACTGAGATCCCGATTTGAATCCCTCGGTAGTTCCATTGATAAAATCGCCTGCAAAAACTTCGACGTCAGCGAACCACCTTTTATTTTAAAATTATATATATTCCGTTTGTAACTGTGTCGGTATATACCGACCGCAGTATTCCGTCAGTATATACCGACCGAATTACAGACATAATATTATTCATCAGTAATTATCTCCGCAATTTACCGACAGAATCAGTCCGTCGATAATTATCACCGCAATTTACCAACACAATCAATTCGTCGGTAATTCAGTGGTTTTTGGCGAATTTCTGGTAGTGTATGATCTAGGGAGGAAATATTATGATTCTTGGTTTAATTATTTTTATTATAATATTTATTTAATTGATAATATTTTCTAGAATTAGTTACTTTTTATTTAATTAGGCAAATGGTAATAGGAAATTAGTAATCTAGGATTTAACTTATATTATATTATATTTTAATTATTTAATATTATTAAGGTTTTCTAGGTTTTATATTTAAAAAGTTGCAATAGTTTTTTGATAATGAATTAATGAATAAAAATTGAATTTCATGAGTTTTTCTACAACTTTAAAATGCATTTTTTAAAAACATTTTTTAGTACTAAATAACCCTGTATTAACTTGCTATATGTTGTGTCATCCTAAAAGACAAATTTATATCGAATTACAGTGAAATCTTCTTTTTCTTCCTCCACTTCACTAGCTTGCATAAAAGAGAAATTCTCTATGTATGGACGTTAAAATTGTTCATTCTTGCATTATTGGAGTTTTATTTTGATGCTTTTCATAGAAATATTTAGCCTATACATGTAGAATGGACATAATATTTAACTATCACTAATAATGAATAAATTGAAGAATGATATTGTCTATAGATAATTATGTTTATTATCTATTCAGTTTTTATAATTTGGTATTTTGTTTTTTGCTGTTTTTGCATTATAGTTCTTCATGATTGTTGATTATGGCTACTAAAAGAGGTTATTCACTTCAGTCTGTGAGTGTGACATTGGATGAGAAAAACTATTCGTATTGAAGTTATGTAATGCGAAATTTCTTTAAAGGTAAAAAGATGCGGGAATATGTTAATGGAGCCTATGTGGTACCTAAGAATACCGAGGAAGGAGATGTTGCTTTGATAGATGCATGAGAAACAAACAATGCAAAGATTATTACTTGGATTAACAATTTTGATGAGCATTCCTTAGATACGCAGTTGGCGAAGTATGAGATAGCGAAGGAGGTTTGAGATCATCTGCAAAGGTTATTCATGCAATTAAATTTTACAAAACAGTATCAATTAGAGAATGACATACGGCTCTTCACTAGAAGAATATGAGTATTCAGAAGTTCTATTCTATAATGACAGATCTTTGGGATCAATTAGCTCTTACATAATCGGCAGAATTAAAGGCATGTAGTGCCTATATTGATCATAGGGAACAACAATGATTGGTATAATTTTTCACAGCACTTCACAGTGATTTTGAAGGACTCAAAGATTCAATTCTATATCGTTCTTTACTGCCTTATGTTGACTCTGTTATCTATTGTATTGTCTATTGTACATTATGTTTTCCATAAAATCAATAAAATAAAATAAAAAATTGAGAATTCCTGCAAGTTAGATTGAGATTACACTTTATTACATTAAATGCACCCAAATAATTAAGTTTGATTTGGATTAAAAAAAATTAACTAAATTAATTTTAAATTTTTTTAAACTAAACTAAATAAAAAAACTGATTTATTCAATCTTATTTCTGTTAAAACCAAATAAATTTAAATAGGTTAATAATAAAACAAACTTAGATTATTTTTATCAAGGGTTTGATTTTCTTGAGATAAAAAATAATTTGTTTAGTTTCGTTATATATAGTTTTGGTTTTTTTGGGTTTTATTTCTTGGTTTCTAAAATGTAAAACCAAAATCAAACGAAGGAATTTTTTTTTAAAATCTTCTAATTGGTTTTTTTGTTTTGATTTTTTCAATTAATTTTAAATCGATTTTTAAGAATATTCTGGATAATCTGACTCCTAAGTATAGGTTACAGGTTTGATTTCAATTTGGTTTCTATTTGAAGAATTAACTATAATTAAAATTGATCTGTATTTTACTGTAGTGTTGACTACTATATATTGTGAGTGCTTTCACTGTGGATTGCTTTGTTCTTCACTGTAGCATGGGTATTGTAGCCTATGAGTGTTTTTACTATGGACTGCACTGTTTGATGAGGGCGTGGTGACTCTGCAGCTTGTAGGCCCAAAGCGCAAAGCTGGAAGCACGCTCATTGGGGTTGCAAAAACCTGGTGCTTGCCTGAAAAATAAAAAAAAATTACAACAATTATCATTATTATTATTATTATTATTGTTAAAAATATTACTATTTGTCTAATAAATATTATTTGTTTATTATAATTAAAAATATTATTATTTGTATTATAAATATTATTTTTTTATTAGAAATAAAAATATTAATATTAAAAATAATATTATTTGTGTTCCAAATATTATTATTTTTGGTACAATTAAAATTATTAATATTACAAATAGTATTATTTGTGTTATGAATATTATTATTTTTATTATAATTAAAAGTATTAATATAGAAAATATTATTGTTTGTGTTATAAATATTCTTGGGTTTCTTAATATAGTTATTTGTGTTATAAATATTTTTATTTTTCTTATAATTTAAAGTATTCATATCAAACATATTATTATTTGTGTTAAAATATTATTATTTTTATTATAATTCTAATTATTCATCTCAAAAATAGTATTATTTGTGTTAGCAATATTCTTGAGTTTCTAAATATAATTATTTGTGTTATAAATATTATAATTTTTATTATAATTCAAAGTATTAATAGAAAAAATATTATTATTTGTGTTATAAATAATATTATTTTAATTATAATTCTATTGGGTCCTGTGTCAAGACCCAAGAGCATTGGGTCCGACAGCAGGACCCAATAGGCTGGAGGAACGCCCCTGGGGCCGCGAACACCTGACGCTTGGTTGTCAGGTCTAGGCGTGGGGCTGGCCACGCCCGCCTAGCCGTACCCCAGACTACAGCCACCTGGCGCTTGGTTTGCCCAGCCTTGGGCCTAGGGAGACCCGAGCACCTGGCTGCAACCCTAGGGCGAGCGGGTGTGCAGACTCGTGCAGCTGGATCGGTAGACTCTGCAGAGAAGAAAAATAAAAAAATATATATAATAACAATTATTATTATTATTATTATTATTATTATTATTATTATTATTTGTCTTATAAATATTATTTTTTTATTATAAGTAAAAATATTATAATTATAAATATTATTATTAGTATTATAAATATTATTTTTTTAGAATTAAAAGTATTAATATTACAAATAGTATTATTTGTGTTATAAATATTATTATTCTTAGTACAATTAAAATTATTAATATTAAAAATAGTATTATTTGTGTTATGAATATTATTATTTTTATTATAATTCAAAGTATTAATATAGAAAATATTATTATTTGTGTTAATTTGTGTTATAAATATTTTTATTTTTCTTATAATTCATAATATTCATATAAAAAATATTATTATTTTTATTATAATTCTAAGTATTAATATAAAAAAATTATTATTTGTGTTATAAATGTTCTTGGAATTCTTAACATAATTATTTGTGTTATAAATATTATTATTTTATTATAATTCAAAGTATTAATAGAAAAAATATTATTATTTGTGGTATAAATATTATTATTTTAATTATAGTTCTCTTAGGTCCTGCGTCAGGATCCATTTCGCTTGGGTTCAGCATGTGATATCTCACATCGGAAGTGAGCGTCCAGAGCCAAGGCTTTATGAGTAGGGATGTTCGCTGACCTATTATACATGTTTTGGGGTGTTTGGCTTAGAAGATGGCTCGCGTCATTAGGAACAAAACCGTGAGGGCGGTAAAGCCCAAAGCGGACAATATACGGCAAGTTGAGTTGGGCTATTACATTTGGTATCAGAGTCGAGAACGGCTCGTCTTAATGTGGGGGGATTGTGATATCCTGTAAACCCCGGAAAAATAAAAATAAAAATAAATAAAGGTTGCTTATATTGAAAACTAACTACATGAGAAATAAAAGTGAAGAAATTCATGCGTATGGTTAACTAAAAGACAGAAATTCAGAAATTTAAAGGAAATGAGGCCTAAATGCAAATAAGAGAAAATATAGAGTATAAATACTTTCTCCTCACCAAAAATCTGCAGGAACCAGAATGAGAGAAAATAGGGATTTTATACCCATTCTTGCAAAATCGAGAGAGAAACACTATAATTTCAAGAACCCATCCAAGATTAAGGGTTTATAGATGGGATAAACATTTCTGAGCAAGGGATTAACAAGAAATTGAACAAGAAGAAAAGAAAGGAGGGAGTTGAAAATCTTTAACAGGTTGAAGATCAAAATCTTAATTCGTGCCGGGTAAGGTGTTCTAAACATGATCTTAAAAATTCATTTTAAATTCGATAATGAATTGATGCCTTTATATTGAATTATAGATTAGGGTTCTTAGACATGAATTGAGAAAAAAGTACTTATTGTTAAAATTAAGTTAATTCATGTGTGGTATGTCGTTTATGAAAGTATTATGTGAAGGGAAGGGGGTGACGAATCTGGACAGACTTGTCTCCTGACTCTCGATGAGATTTCGGGTAGGAGGATGAGGGAATTAGGGTCAGGTTCCTTCATAGAAATTGTAGAACATGCCAACTGAGATTGAGTCGTGACTGATTCTGTAGGGCAGTAGGACTGATTAGTTGATGAGCCATTTTGACCATCTTGGAGGCAAAACTAGGTTCTCCTTCCTTTAGAGAACTTGTAGCCTCGTGTATTAACTTTCCAATGAGATCAATCTCATTTAAAATGGAGTTCTAGAACTCTAGATATAGTTAACAATATGATGAGTGTTCAGATAGTAACAGTTCAATGTCTAGACAACAACGGTTGGACAGTGACAGTTGGACAGTAACAGTAGACTTTTATGTGAATATTATATGTAAAAATATAAAAGAATTGAGTCATACGAACACTTGCACATTGAGATACTAACTTTGAAAATATACATGATATATGTATGTTTGATATTATGAAGAAATGAACATGCATAGAAAGTAACATATGAGTAATGAATGAATATGGATTCTCTATAATATCGGCTTGAAGGAACAATAACCAAAAACTTCCTTGTGATTCAAGAAGAGCAACCAGAATTAGATCTTCTGTTAGGGGAGGTCACAAGACAGGCGGAGCAAGTGCGTGATTTCCCCTCATTTTTGCACTTATACATTTAAAATTCTTCTGGTGAATGCAATTACAATAAATATCATGTTTAATGTAAATAAAGTATAGCGTATCTACAAGATTAGTTTCGGCTAATGGCATCCGTGAAAAGATTGCCGAGAGATGAATTACAAGATTAGCTTCGACTAATGGCATCCATGATAGGAATGCCGAGAAACGAATTACAAGATTAGCTTCGGCTAATGGTATCCGTGATAGGAATGTCGGGAAATCGATTACAAGATTTGCTTCGACTAATGTCATCTGTGATAGGATTGCCGAGAAATGGATCACAAGATTAGACTTTGCAAGGTCACCTGGTTCATGCAAGTAAATAAGAGTATTCAAATTAAGAATATACAAATGAGTGTTAATTGGGTTTAAAAGATTTACAAGCAAAATATAAGTTGTTTGTTATAATTCTTATAGATCCTATAGAAAATTAATACTTCTTCCATATACATTACATGAGCATATGTATATTTCTTTTATCAATATAATGGTATGTTTATTTATGTAACAGGTCCATCAAATATCTAGGGAGATCATTAGTTTATAACTCTACTTTGTCAAGCTTATGTAAATATTTAACTTAAACAAAAGGGAATTAACGCGTTTATGTAGTATGCTTTTGTCTTTTGTGTAAACTTTGATGTATTTATAAAAGTTCAGCTTAGCATATAGTACTTTAGTTATCTTGTAATTAACCATTTTGAAATGTTTAAGAACACTTATTATGTTGTAATGCTTTTTTGCATGTTAGTATTTCCTTTTCTTTTAAATTTTATGATATGATATGTGGGCTATGTTCATATTGAACTTACTTGTAGGATATATATATATATATATATATATATATATATATATATATATATATATATATATATATATATATATATATAGATTGTGTGGATTGTATGAGGTGTTGAATTATAATGATTGATATAAGGTCCGGAATTATAGAACCTTGTGATGACGGGTTGATTGAGTAAATTGATAATAGTCGATAACTTGGGATGTCCTAAATACAAATGAAACTTTGCTGAATTTTTTGTAGATTTTTTTAAAAAAATTACCCTCAAATTAAGAGAATATGTTGGGATCTTTTAACATTGATCAAGTCGTACAGTCGAGCTGTTACATATCCCACATTGGAAGCGAGCATCCAGAGCTAGAGCTTTATGAGTAGTGCTGGTCACTGACCTGTTGTACGCGTTTTGGGGCGTTAGGCTCAGAAGTGGGCTCGCGTCACCAGGAACAAAAACGTGAGGATGGTAAGGTCTAAAGTGGACAATATACAGCAAGTTGGGTCGGGCTATTATACTGCATTACGACCTAAGTCTCTTGGGTCATGGGTCAGGATCCAATTGGCTTGGGTCTTATATCAAGACCCAATACTCTTGGGTCATGAGTTGTGTTATAATATTATTAGTTTTCTTATAATTTAAAGTATTCATATCAAAGATATTATTATTTGTGTTATAAATATTATTATTTTTATTATAATTCAAAGTATTAATATAGAAAATATTATAATTTGTGTTATAAATATTCTTGGGTTTCTTAATATAATTATTTATGTTATAAATATTATTATTTTTCTTATAATTCCAAGTATTCATATCAAAGATATTATTGTTTGTATTATAAATATTATTATTTTTATTATAATTCAAAGTATTAATATAGAAAATATTATAATTTGTGTTATAAATATTCTTGGGTTTCTTAATATAATTATTTATGTTATAAATATTATTATTTTTCTTATAATTCCAAGTATTCATATCAAAGATATTATTATTTGTGTTATAATATTATTATTTTTATTTTAATTCTAAGTATTAATATAAAAATATTATAATTTGTGTTATAATATTCTTGACTTTCTTAATATAATTATTTGTGTTATAAATATTATTTTTTTTCTTATAATTCAATGTATTCATATCAAACATATTATTATTTGTGTTATCAATATTGTTATTTTTCTTATAATTAAAAGTATTAATATTGAAAATATTATTATTTATGTTATAAATATTCTTGGGTTTCTTAATATAGTTATTTGTGTTATAAATATTTTTATTTTATTTATAGTTCAAAGTATTCATATCAATAATATTATTATTTATGTTAAAATATTATTATTTTTATTATAATTCTAAGTATTAATATAAAACATATTATTATTTGTCCTATAAATATTCTTGGAATTCTTAATAATTATTTGTGTTATAAATATTTTTATTTTTCGTATAATTCAAAGTATTCATATCAAAGATAAGTTAAAATATATTAATATGACTTTTTTTATATTATACAAAAGTTGCGTGTTGATAATTTTTTTTTTTCATTTCAGGTTGTGTTGAATTTTCTTATTAAAGAATGTTTGGTTTTGCATTTAAAAAAAGTTTTGAAAAAAAATTAAATTTATTTATTGTTTTCTTTACTTCAAATTAATATTTTTAATGTTTTTGTATTTTTTAATGTTTTTTAAATATATTAAAATTGGGTCTGGCTGAGTAGCCTCTTCCAAGAAAATATATTAAGTTGGGTCTTGCCCACGAAGGATCCAAAATAGCTTTGGATCCAACTGCCGTTGGACCTATCAGTGTTGGGTCCTGCCCCATTAGGACCCACCTGACCCAACTTTATTCGTCTTGCGTTAGGACCCAATCTCTTGTGCCCTACGTCAAGATCCAGTTGCCTTGGGTTGTGTCATGACCCACAACATTTGGGTCTGGTGTTAGGACCCAAGGCTAATGGGTCCTGCGTTAGGACCCACTTTTCTTGGGCAGTGTCGGGACCCAAAGCACTTGAGTCCGATGTCAGAACCCAGGTTCTTGGATCTTAAGTTTCTAAATATAATTATTTTCATTGTAATTAAAAGTATCAATATAAATATTATTTTTCTTGTTATAAATATTATTTTTCTTGTTATAAATATTATTTTTTATTATAATTAAAAGTATTAATATTAAAAATAGTATTATTTGTGTTATAAATATAATTATTTTTTAATAATTAATATTTTAATAAAATAATTAATAAATTTTAAAAACAATTATTATCAATATTGAAAAACAATTGAAGTGTAAAATTAATAATAATAATAGTGATAATAATAATAATAATAATAATAATTGTTATTATTATTAACATCATCATCATCATTATCATTATCATTAATAAATTTTAAAAAATTAATATTATTACTTAAAAAACCATAATTTTCTTTGAAATATTAAAAAAATAAAAAATTTAATAGATAAGTGAAATATTATTATTAATATTATAAATATTATTGTTAAATTTGATATTTCAACCAGACTTAATACTTTTGAATCTCACATTATAGCTAGACTGAATATTTTTGCGATACTTTTGTATCTTATATTTTTATGATATTTAAAAAATAAACCCGCGGCATTATCCGGGATACCAAACTAGTATTTCGTAATTGGTTTTTACTTGGAGCTTCACCGCCCATATTCTATAATAAGAATATATCCGAAGTCATCTTTACGCTTCTGCCCTCGACTTGTAGCATATTCTATATTTAATGCCCTCTCCAGTTTCAAAAAATGCAGAATAGAAACCGCTCCTCCTGAGCCATGGTGGTGCTTCCTTATACTGTTGCTTTCCTACTCCTTTCGTTCTTACAGACTGTAAAAATCGCAAGTAAGTTCGCGTCTACTTCTAAAGAATTTACCTTAACTGAGCTGTCTTCATTTCAGTCTATGAAAACAAAAAATATGTTGGTGCTCTGTTTTGTCGTTTAAAAATTGATGTTTGATCATCTGCTTTAAATTTTGCGGCTTTTTGTGCAGACTCGCAATCATTCCTCGGTATAAACTATGGCCAAGTTGCGGACAACCTTCCACCACCATCATCCAATGCAAAAATTCTTCAATCCACTTCAATCCAAAAGGTCCGATTATTTGGATCGGACCCCGCCATAATCAAAGCCCTAGCCAACACCGGAATTGGAATTGTTATCGGCACTGCAAATGGTGACATTCCAGGACTCGCCTCTGATCCCGATTTTGCCAAGAGCTGGATCAACACAAACGTGCTTCCCTTCTATCCAGCTAGCAATATCATCCTCATCACTGTTGGCAACGGGGTCATGACTTCCAATGACCAGAATCTCATGAACAAGCTCTTACCAGCAATGCAAAATGTACAGAATGCTCTGAATGATGCATCGCTCGGGGGTAAAATTAAGGTCTCCACAGTTCATTCGATGGGAGTGCTTAAGCAGTCTGAGCCACCTTCCAGCCGAATGCAGGACGAATGGATGGAAACACTAAGATCAAGTACATGAACATGTTCGATGCTCAGGTGAGAGTAAATCAAATTGCAAGTGTGAAAATTCTGTATCAATAGATGATCTAATAAAAATGCTACTGACAAGTGGTTTAATCAATTGCAGGTGGATGCAGTTTATTCTGCACTGAATTCTACGGGATTTAAGAATGTTGAGATTGTGGTGGCTGAGACTGGATGGCCATTTAAAGGAGATGACAACGATGTAGGGCCAAGCATTGAGAATGCCAAGGCTTACAATGGCAATTTGATCGCACACCTTCGATCGATGGTGGGCACTCCACTCATGCCAGGAAAATCAGTGGATACATACCTCTTTGCTCTTTATGACGAAGACTTGAAACCTGGACCTGGTTCTGAGCTATCATTTGGACTTTTCAAGACTGATCTCACCATGGTTTATGATTTTGGACTCCCTACAAGTAGCCAGGTAAGAACAAAATCGATGTCTCTATTATCTTTATTAGTAATGATAAAAAAAAATGTAGAAAGAAATATTCAATTTTTTAATATACATCATTATCAATAATATTTGAAATATATACAACCATCATTTTTAGACAAATTAATTCAAAATATTCTTGCAAATTACACCTTCAAAAACCCATTTAATTTATTGTAACAGATACAGTCACAGCAGCAGCACCACAAGTAGCCACCACAAGTAATAACTTGTGCTCGTGCTCGTGCAATTGCACAAACACCATCAGCATCAGCAGCAACAGCAAAACAAAATATTTAGTTAGGATTTTTAATTTAGATTTGTTGTATGGGTTTATGAGACTTTTTTTTATTTACCTTTTTTTTTATGACTTGCAAACTTAGAGTTAGAAGTTGTAAAGAGACGATGAAGATAGGTTAGGGTTTTTCTCTTTTTGTTTTATATGTTTCTTTATTGATTTTATTTTTTAAGAGTAAATGAAAAAAATAATTAGAAAATTAGTTCATGGGATATTTGCTAATTGAATATTATTATTAATATTAAAAAAAACAATTTAGCCAAAGAAAAAAGAAGGGAAAAGTTAAGTTTATGGTGCGCTCAGTTCCCAATCCAATAGAACGACGAAAGGTGTTGTTGTATTCGGCAATGTGACTTCTTTATATATATATAACATGGGTGTTCGGACTAGTTTGTATTCACCTCGACTAATTCCACGGATCCTGAAGTTAACGACTATATAAACCTTCAGTGGTCATTATATTAGCAACCACAAGGCTCGAACCTGAAATTACAGGGAGAGCAAATCTTGTAGTCTCAAGTTCTTACCACTGGACCACCTATTAGATGGTTACTTCTTTATATATTTTATATATGGACGAACCGACTCATTTGGTAGAAATTTGATCCTTTTGAGTATCAGAAATCCCAATTTTGATAGTTTCGTTGGTTGACTTGTGAATATTTTTGCATGATGATATAAAATATATATAGCCATAAAACACTCATGTCTTCATTAACAAAAGGAAATCCTTCACCAAACCCAAAACTTTTACTGCTTATAGTCCGCAATCTGTTGGCTAAATTTAAACACCAAGAAACAGAAACATTTATGAAAAAAACATTACAAATCACGGGAAGCTCAAACACCAGTAGATCCAAACCCTTCAACATCTCTCTGTTATGAGCAGCCACGTGACAAGTTTTTCAAAAGCAAGTGTATCAGAGACGTGGCTGGAAAGTAGGAGCTTGAAGACGGAACTTGGCCAGTAATGCATTATGTTCTAGCTTGCAGGGTTTATACAGAGACGTGGCTGGAAAGTTGGAGCTTGAAAAGGGAAGTTGGCCAGTAATGCGCTACTTTATACTTGTAGACTTTATGTAGACTTCATTTCAATTTCAATTTATATTTCCTATTTTATGATTGTTAGTTTATATAGTGCCGTAGCGGCACCTACTTTGTAGGAGTTGGTTATTGAACAATCTCTTTATATTGTAAGTTGGTTATGGTGTTCGAAAGATTTCAAAATTTTACTTGCATTGAGATCGTTGGGTTCTCTCTTAAACGAGCTCTTCCCATATTTTCAAAATAAGTCATAAGGTAAGAAAGTCCGGCAAACTTCATTCTTTACAAGTGAATTTTACAGTCAATCGCTTATAACTCGATCATAGTTTCAGGACCATAACAAATCGGTTCAGAGTAGGAAGTTGTGGGCGATTCCTAAACAACCTACAGGCACAATTTGAGATCTTCATGAAGATGTATCAGGAGAATCGACAACAAGATAAAACCAAGAGGGAGCATCTTTATGCTCGAATTGAAGAACTTTCTTGTGACTTGGCTGCATTAGAGGTTCAACAAGGAGTTGACGGAAGTGTGAACAGGGGACTAGGAGGAAATCATCAAATGATAAACCGTTTGGAAGGACGTATGCAAACACCTAGATACAGCTGGCTAGAATTTCCATTTTATGACGAAAAAATCACCCTTTTGCCTGGCTTAGCTGTTGTGATCATTTCTTCCGCCACCAACACATTCCAGAGGAAGAAAAGGTAGAAATTGCCTCTTACCACTTAGATGAGGATGCACAAGTATGGTTCCTCAAACTGGATAGAGTTCACCTGGAATTTCTTGGGAAGACTTTAAAAGACAGTGTCACCTTCGTTTTGGTCCATCAATTCATGGCAACAATTTGAGAGAACTTTCCAAACTTCAACAAGGAGGTACGAGAGAGGAGTACCAATGAAGGTTTGAACAATTAGCAGCCCGAGCAGGTCCTCTCACTACAGAACATGAAGTGGAGATTTTTATAAGTGGGTTATAGGAAAACATTGCAATTGAAGTAGAATTACACCAGCCCAGAGATTTAATTATTGCCATGAGCCTATCATGTTTATATGAGATAGTTTCTTCTTATAAACCATCACCAAATACATCAACAAGCTCTCCCAACCAAAAAATATTCAAAAGGCTTAGTCGCACCGAGATGGACGAATGACGAGCCGAAGGTTTATGCTTCAATTGTGATGAGATTTACAACCGGGGACACCAATGTAAATGTTTGTTCTGACTAGATGGTGTGGATGAATCAGTGCAGGGAGATCAATTTGAAGCATAAATTGAACCAGAAATCTCATTATATGCTATCACGGGAGAGAATTCAGGAGGCCGAACAACGAGAATTCAAGGCATAATTGGGGAACACAGCTTAATGATTCTAATTGACTGGGGTAGCACTCATAGCTTTCTAAATTCCAGATATGTGATGAAATTGGGACTTACTTGTGAACGGACAGAGAGGTTGCAGGTTTTGGTTGCAAACGACAACAAAATTAAAAGTCCAGGTCAGAGTCGGGATGTTCCTATTGCGATGGGTAATCAATTAATTCTTACTGATTTCTACATTTTAACTTTAAATGGAGTTGATGTCGTATTGGGAGTCAAATGGCTTCAAATGCTAAGTCCCATCCTATGTGATTTAAAAGAAAAAACTATGATATTTAAACAGAATGGAAGAGTTATGGAATTGCATGGAATTGAGAGCTCACATTCCACTCCAATTGCACAACTTCAAACCACAAATGTAGAGTCACAATCTGATATGGAGCTCAACAGACTCCTAGCAGAATTTGATTCTGTATTTCAAGAACCGCAGGGTCTTCCTCTAGTCAGATTTCATGACCATCGCATTCCTTTGGAGCCAGGAACGCATCCCGTAGTGGTGCGACCGTACCGCTATCCCCATGCTTAGAAAGACGAAATTGAAAGGCAATGCAGAGATATGTTGGAGTGTGGCATCATCAGACCTAGTCAATCTTCTTATTCATCGCCAGTCCTCCTCGTCATTAAAGCAGATAACACATGGTGGTTTTGTGTGGATTACATAGCACTGAATTCAAAGACCATCAAGGACAAATTTCCTATACAAGTGATTGATAAACTTTTGAAGAAATTGCATGGCGCAAAATATTTCACAAAGCTTGCGTGTACCATCAAATCAGAATGTAACAGACATGGAGAAGACAACGTTCCGCACCCACCACAGCCACTTCGAGTTCTTGGTTATGCTTTTCAGCCTCACCAACGCACCTAACACTTTCCAAGCTTTGATGAATGAGATATTTCAGCCATACTTACAGAAATTCATTCTTGTTTTTTTTAATGATATTCTTGTCTACAGTCACTCTTGGGTAGGTCATCTAGCACATTTACGGTTTGTATTTGATCTCCTTGCTACTCATCAATTATTTCTTAAGAAATCTAAGTGCTTCATTGCTCAACATCAAGTCTCCTACCTCAGCCATATCATATCAGGAGAAGGGGTTGCAGTAGACAACAACAAAATGGCAGACATGATTGATTAGCCAAAACCAAGCACTGTGAAAGGCTTATGCGGTTTCTTATGACTTACTAGCTATTACAAGAAGTTTGTCCAGAATTATGGTACAATTGCATCTCCTCTTACAGCTATGGTACGCAAGGATTCTTTCAAATGGACAGATGAGGCAGCTTAAGCTTTTGAGCACTTAAAAACTACTATGACCAGCACCCCTGTTTTGGCACTACTCGACTTCACTAAACTGTTTATTTTGGAATACGATGCTTCGAGTACGGGAATGGGAGCAGCGTTACAAAAAGAAGGTTAGCCAATTGCCTATTTCAGCAGACCTCTTACATTCCGTTACAAGAGTCTTCCAGCTTATGAAAAGGAGCTCATTGGCTTAGCCAAAGTAGTCAGACATTGGTGAGCATATTTATGGGGACGCCTCTTCCTCATTCGGACAGATCATTACAGCCTCAAGTTTTTGTTAGAAAAACGTATCGTCACTTTGCCTCAACAACATTGGCTAAGTAAACTCATGGGTTTTGATTTTGCAGTTGCATATCGCCCGGGAAAAAAAATAAAGAGGCAGATGCTTGGAGGATCAACCCAGCCTTGCGTCCCTCTTCATACCCCACTTGCCTCTTTTTGATTCCATTCACACTGAGATTCAAAATTCAGACCAATTGCAATTGTTGAAGGAAAATATACAGCACAGTGAAGCTATTGGACCCTGGAAGTATAAAGACGGCTTGCTTTTCTTTAAACAACGAGTTTATTTGCTACACAATTCCCCTCTTGTTCCATCCATAATCTCGACTGTTCATAATAGTAACCATGAGGGCTATCATAAAACACTTCATCGCATAGCTCAAGACTTTTATTGGCAAGGAATGAAAACTTTTATCCAAGCTTTTACGCGACAATTTACATCCAGCAGGTCTTCTTCAACCTTTGCCAATTCCACTTCAGACCTGGTCGAATATCTCTATGGATTTCATTGAATGACTGCCTACCTCCCAAGGAAAGTCTGTTTTGCTGGTTATGGTAGACCATTTTTCGATGCATGCACATCTCCTTCCTATTGCTCATCCATATACTGTTGTGAGTGTAGCCCGCTTATTCTTTGATAATATTTTCAAACTTCATGGCTTGCCTGAAACCATTGAGTGATCCTGATGTAACGTTCACAAGTTTTTTTTGGACTAAATTGTTTCGGTTGAGTGGCACTAAATTGGCTTTCAGTTCTGCTTATAATCCACTATGTGATATATAAACAGAGGTTGTCAATCGCACTATCGAAATGTATTTGCGTTGCTTTACAAGTGACCGTCCTCACCGCTGGTTTCAATGGTTACCTTGGGTGGAGTATTGTTACAACACAAGCTACCACTCCTCTCTTAAAGCTACTCCTCCTCTCTTAAAGCTACTCATTCAAAGTGGTGTATGGCCGCTCTCCTCCCACTATGTTGTTTTATTGTCATGGATTAGCTAAACTTGAAGTTGCGGATCAGGAATTAAAATCCAGGGAATTGGTGCTTCAAGACCTTCGAAACCGATTGCTTCAGGCTTAAAATTCCATGAAGGCCAGGTATGATGCTAAACATCGTCCTGTTCAATATAAACTGTTCAATATGAACTGGGTGATCGGGTTCTCCTCAAACTTCAGCCTCACCGCCAACTTAGCCTCTCTTCAAAATGGTGCACTAAACTTTCACCCCGTTACTATGGTCCTTTTTCCTATTTTAGCCGAAGTGGGTTTTATGGCTTAATAATTAGACCTTCCCTCCTCCTCTAAACTACACCCTGTTTTTCATGTTTCCTGCCTTAAACCTTTCCATGGAACTACAGTTCCAATTGAACCCTCTTTGCCTATTCTGACACAAGGAGAAATTCAACCTCTTCCTAAAGTTATTCTTGATTCCCGATCAGTTAACAATCAGCACCGGGTTTTAGTTCATTGGGACGGGTTGTCCCTTGCGGAATCCTCTTGGAAGGATGTTGACACTCTTCGCAATCGCTTCCCTTCTTTTGCACTTGAGGAAAAGTGCCGTACAAATGGGGACAACGATGTTATCAGCGACCACATGGATAATCTGTTTATATTGAAAGGTGGAATGTTGGTTATAGTAAGTGAAAATTTTCAAACTCTTACTTGCATTGAGATCGTTGGGTGCTGGACATAGTAGTTCTTAAGTGCTCAAAAGCTTGAGCTACCTCATCTGTCCATTTGAAAGAACCATGCGTAACATAGTTGTAAGAGACGATGAAGATGGGTTAATGTTTTTCTCTTTATTTTATAAGTTTTTTTGTCGATTTTATTGTTTAGGCGTAAATTGAAAAAAATAATTGGAAAATTAGGGGATATTTGCTGGTTGAGTATTATTATTAATTTTTTTTAAAAAAAATTTAGCTGAAGAGAAAAGAAAGGAAAGGTTAAGTTTATGAACTAGCTACATTTACACTTTTACATGGTGCGCTCAATTCCCAATCTAAGGTAATGCTGAATTCGGCATCGTGACTTCTTTATATATTTTATATCTAGAACAACGTCTCATTTGACAGAGATTTGATCCTTTATGAGTATCAGAAATCCCAATTTTGGTAGATTTCGTTGGTGGAATTGTGAATATTTTTACATGATGCTTCTTTTATAGTTCCTATCCATGCAAAGAGCAATAAAATATATATAGCCTTGTTGCAGGTGGTTAACAAAAAAAAAAAAAGGGAATGAATAATATTCTTGCTAGTACTGATTAACTGCCTTAGTTCATTCCAAATCTACGCCATGCCAGTTTTCGACAACCTGGAATTCAGGTACACTTGCATGAAGAACAAGCGATGCTCGTGGTGGGTTCGCACCGGGTTTCGGCTTTTTTTCGGAGGATTGGCCTTCTTTATAGCTGTGGCTTTTCCATTTTTACCTAGCCTGGCTGCTTTAATCAGAGGAATCGCGTTACCCCTTACACTGGCTTATCCATGTTTCATGTGGATTTCGATCAAGAAACCCCATCAAAAGGGCCATGGTGTCATGTGGTGTCTTAATCTAGGACTTGGATGCTTAGGCATGGTTCTGAGTGTTCTATTGGTCGTTGCAGCAGTTTGGAATTTGGCTACCAAAGGCCTACATGCCAACTTCTTCCACCCCGAATGATAGTTGATCATGAGTGTAGGAAAAGTGCTAAAAATTTTTGTAAATGTTAATTCACGTAATATAATTCCAAATTATGTATAAAATTTCAAGTTTGAATTCTCTAATTATAAAATCTTATATCAACAACCTTCTCTAGTTTGAAGATGGTTTCACTTGCCAATCTCTCATTTGATAATTTTCATTATCCTCGTGTCAACTTTGTTAATCAATTCGTTTCTTATTTAAAAAATATTCTTGCTGGCTTCATTGACCTTGTTCTACAGATCTTTGGGTTCTGATTCCTTGTTCCCTGATCTAATGGGTCGTGGATCAGAGTATTTCTTATGGGTATATCTTCGGTTTCCTTACATTTACTAGTTATTAAACTCAATCATGACGACTTGACTGGTAACCCATAACCTTGTCTTTTGCTAGGTTGACTTGTTAACAAACGAAATCCTTCACCAAACCCAAAACTTTTACTGTTTAGTCCATCATCTGTTAGCTAAATTTAAACACCAAGAAACAGAAAAATTAAAAAAAAAAAACATTATAAATCACAGGAAGCTCAAACACCAGTAAATCCAAACCCTCCAACACCTCTCACAGGTGCATCAAAATCCTCGAATTCCATGACATCAGGAGTTACAATTTTTTCAAGAATCAACTGCGCAATTCTATCGCCAACCTTTACCTCAAAATCAATATTAGAGTGATAACCCCAACAGGGCCTCTTTAATTAGCATCTATGACACCAGCACCAACATCAATCGAATGCTTCCATGCCAATCCCGATCTGGGTGCTAGAACAACAAAACTCAGTTTTAGAAACAAAACCAAAACCATCTGTGAACATAAATTAAAAGGCACGACGTGAGATTTACCAATACAAGCATAAGTTCCTTAGTTATAGCAATGCTCAAATCTGTAGCTATGAGAGTTTTAATATTAAAAATATTTTTATTTTGGTTTGTAAATATTTTTATTTTTATGATGATTAATATTAAAAATATTTTTATGATGATTAATATTAAAAATATTATTATTTGTATTACAAATATATTTGTTTTTATTATAATTAATATTATTAATATCATAATTAAGAAATTTTGAAAATATATCATTCATTTTGAAAAACAATCATAAATTTGATTTAAAGGATAAAATTATTATTATTATTATTATTATTATTATTAAATTAATAAATTTGGAGAAAAATATTATTATTATCGAAGAAAAAAATGAGTTTTATTTGAAGGTATAAAAACTATAGAAATTTAGGTCATACAAGTTTAATATTATTATTAACTTGTGTCTAGAAAAGCATGTCAGACCTAAGTTACTTGAGAGTAGCAGGGGGCAGACCGAAATCCCCTGGGTCTTACAACCCTTCCTGACCCAAAACAATTGGGTCAAGAGTCAAACCCTAGGTTAATGGGTCCACGTCAGGACCCAACACTCTTAGGTCTTGCGTCTTCACTCAACTCTAATGGGTTCGGAATGCAGTCAGACTCAAGGCTTTTGGATCCGTCATTTAAGAGGAATCCAAAGCTCTTGGGCCTAGTGTTGCAGCCAGACCCACTTAAACTTAAGTAAGTTTATTGTTATTATTAATATTAAAAATATTATTATTTTTATTATAATTAATATTGCTAATATTGCTAGATCCAAGGCTTTTGGGTTTCTAATTTAAGAGGGACCAAAGCTCTTGAGCCTGGTGTTAGAGTCAGACTCACTTAAACTTAGATAAATTTACTGTAATTATTAATATAAAAAACATTTTTAATTTTAATGTTGTCAATATTATTATTTGTATTATAATTTAAAAATATTACTATTTGTGTTATAAATTTTCTTGTTTTTATTATAATTAATATCATAAATAAGAAATTTTAAAAATATATCATTAATCTTGAAAAACAAACATAGATTTGATTTGAAGGGTAAAATTACTACTACTACTACTACTACTACTACTACCACTACTACCACTACTACAACTACTACTACTACAGAAAAACAATAAGTTTTATTTGAGGGGATTAAAAACTATAAAAATTTAGGTCATATAAGTTTAATATTATTATTAATATTGTCATAACTTAATTCTGGGTTATTCCCCAAAATTCACTTTTAAAAAAAATAAAATAATAGCTAGCAACTTGAAGAAAGCAGGCTGAGAATACAACTGTAATTTTGAAGGAAATTCAAGGCCCAATTCAATGAAATCTACCAAAATTGGGCTCTCAAACTTAATTGTTCACTAATTAAACCCTTAATAAAATTAAACCCTTTTAAAGTATAATTAAGTCCTTGCACTTAATTAAATCCTTCAATTGAACCCATATTAATTCTTAAATATAGTGAAAATTTAATTTGGCTCATGATTAAATCAAATTGGCTTATTAAAAAATTAATTATGTCTTTGGACTTAATTCTTATGCAAATTCATCCAATAATCTTTTTAATTTGTCCTTGAATTTGCATTTTTTCTCTATTTTTGGGTATAATGGGGTATAATTAGGCTTTGAATTTCCTTTAAAATTGCAGTTATATTCTCGGCCTGCTTTCTCCACGTTGCCAGCCATTATTTTATTTTTTTTATTTTTATTTTTTTAAAAGTGAATTTTGGGGAATAACCCAGAATTGAGTTATGATAATATTAATAATAATATTAAACTTATCTGACCTAAGTTTTCATAGTTTTAATCCCTTCAAATAAAACTTATTATTTTTCTTTGATAATAATAATATTTTTCTTCAAATTTATTAATGATAATAATAAAAAATAATAAATATTATTATGGTTTTGTTTTGAAATTAATTATGATATTAATAATATTATTAATTATAATAAAAATAATAATATTTTTAATACAAATAATAATATTTTTAATATTAAGAATATTAATCATCATAAAAATAATAATATTTATAATACAAATAATAATATTTTTAATATTATTAATAATATTAAATTTACCCAAGTTTAAGTGAGTTTGACTGCAACACTAGGCTCAAGAGCTTTAGGCCTGTCTTAAATATCAAACCCAAAAGCCTTGGGTTCAGCTGCAATTTGAACCCATTAGAGTTGGGTGAGGACGCCTAACCCAAGTGTCCTGGGCCAAGTAGGGCTGGAAGATCCAAGGGACTTGGGTCTGCTTCCATGCCACTCCCACACAACTTGGATCTGGCATGTCCTTCCAAACCCAAGTTAACATTAACAATCATAATTGATTTTACCTTTCAAATCAAATTAAATCACATTAATGTTTTTTTTATAATAATAAAATTTATTTCAAATTTAAGAATATTAATGAATTTAATAATATTATTAAACCTATCTTGCCTAAGTTTTTATAGTTTTTAATCCCTTCAAATAAAACTTATTGTTTTTCTTCAATAGTAATAACATTTTTCTTCAAATTTATTAATGATATTAATAATAATGAGAATAATAATAATAATAATTTTACCATTTAAATCAAATCTATGGTTGTTTTTTAAAATTAATGATATATTTTTAAATTTCTTAATTATGATATTAATAATATTAATTATAATAAAAATAATAAAATTTGTAATAAAAATAATAAGATTTTTAATATTAACATTATTAATTATAATAAAAAATAACAATATTTATAAGACAAATAATAATATTTTTAATATTAATAACACTAATAATAATAAAATTTAAAATATTTATAATACAAATAATAATATATTTGGGTATGGTTGCGCAGCTAGACCCAAGGATATTAAATCTCGCTACCTAGCTAAATCCAAGATCGGTGGGTCTAGCTAGACAGTCAGACCCAGCTCTCTTTTGTAGTGTTTTGGGTTTGTCTTAGCGAAACCCAAAAAACATTGGATCCCGCTGTCATGCCAAATCCAGTTTATGTGCAAATGCAGTAACATGAAGAGGGATTGGTAAAAGCAAGAAGGAAGTGTTTTGAGAAAACTTGCTGGGGTTGTTGGAAAAGAAAATGGCTGATTGTGAGAAATCACAATTCAAAGGATTTTTATCAGAAGTTTGATAGAAGAGATTCATGGCATAAGAGATGCTATTGTGTTCAGTTCAAAGCAAGCCCCGCCTGGTTTGGATCGGATTAGCCATGTTGCTTTGTTTGTTTGGCTATGGAGTCTTAAAGCATAATAGATCAAGTTAATAAAACTTTATAAACTACTGTTAAGACGGAGATGAACCGAAAGAAACAGTGGCCACAGGGAAGGCATGGATAGGAACTATAAAACTATGGAAAAAACTATCGGTGAAGCATCTGACCTGTGATCTATTATTAGATCAGATCGGGTTTCAAAACTATAAAAAAAACCAACTAGAAGATTTAAAAAAAAAAAATTAGTCCGTTTGATTTTGGTTTTACATTTTAGAAACCAACAAAATTAAATCAAGAAATCAAACCCAAAAAACCAAAACTATATATAACGAAACTAAACAAATCATTTTTTATCTCAAGAAAATCAAACCCTTGATAAAAATAGTCTAAGTTTTTTTTATTATTAACCTATTTAAATTTATTTGGTTTTAACATAAATAAGATTGAATAAATCAATTTTTTTATTTAGTTTAATTTAAAAAAGTTAAAAATTAATTTAGTTAAATTTTTTTATCCAAATCAAACTGAACCAACCCATACTACTTACCCTTTACGTTAAGAAAAAAAATGGATATTAGATATTCGCATGAAAAGAAATTAACTACTTAATTATATTAATTCAATGCAATAAAGAATAATTCTCAATTTTTTATTTTATTTTATTTATTTCGTGGAAAACATAATGTACACTGGACAATTTCATTCTTCAATTTATTCATTATTAGTGATTTGGAAACGTGTGCTCCAACACAATTACTTTATAATAATTCTGCGTTGTAGCGTACTTAATTAGCGCACGTTATCGCATGTTTATTTCTACAGAGAGGCTTTGAAACTTGCAAGGATAATTAACTTGTCTTCAAAGAATTTATAAGCTGATGCAAAGCCTAGTGTTAGTTGTTAACAAGCTAGCTTTGAAGTGTTTGTCATCGCACCTTAACTTTCTAATCGATTTGAGTTCTCTGCCTTTCCCTATTCTCTGCCTTTTGGTTATGTGGAAAACAATAGGGAAAGGCAGAGAACTCAAATCGATTAGAAAGTTAGAGTGCGATGACAAACACTTCTAAGCTAGCTTGTTAACAACTCACACTAGGCATTGCGTCAGCTTATAATTAATTCTTTGAAGACATGCGATAACGTGTGCTAATTAAGTTTATAAAATTATTATCAAATAATTGGGTTGTGGCACACGTTTCCAAATTATTATCATATGAATCAAATAATTGTGACAGTTTAATTCACCACGTGAAGTCATCTTTACGCTTCTGCCCTCGACTTGTAGCATCTCCTATATTTAATGCCCGCTCCACTTTCAAAAAATGCAGAATAGAAACAGCTTCTCCTTAGCCATGGTGGTGCTTCCTTGTACTGTTGCTTTCCTACTCCTTTCCTTCTTACAGACTGTAAAAATCGCAAGTAAGTTCGCGTCTCCTTTTAAAGAATTTACCTTAACTGAGCTGTCTTCATTTCAGTCTATGAAAACAAAAAATATGTTGGTGTTCTGTTTTGTCGTTTAAAAATTGATGTTTGATCATCTGCTTTAAATTTTGCTGCTTTTTGTGCAGACTCGCAATCATTCATCGGTATAAACTATGGCCAAGTTGCGGACAACCTTCCACCACCACCATCCACCGCAAAGCTTCTTCAATCCACTTCAATCCAAAAGGTCCGATTATTTGGATCGGACCCCGCCATAATCAAAGCCTTAGCCAACACCGGAATTGGAATTGTTATCGGCACTGCAAATGGTGACATTCCAGGACTCGCCTCTGATCCCGATTTTGCCAAGAGCTGGATCAACACAAACGTGCTTCCCTTCTATCCAGCTAGCAATATCATCCTCATCACTGTTGGCAACGAGGTCATGACTTCCAATGACCAGAATCTCATGAACAAGCTCTTACCAGCAATGCAAAATGTACAGAATGCTCTAAATGATGCATCGCTCGGGGGTAAAATTAAGGTCTCCACAGTTCATTCGATGGGAGTGCTTAAGCAGTCTGAGCCACCTTCTTCTGGAAGCTTTGATCCAAGTTATGGGGATCTGATGAAGGCCTTGTTGGAGTTTAATAGTGCCAATGGTTCGCCTTTCGCAATCAATCCCCACCCTTACTTAGCCTACAGAAGCGATACACGGCCTGAGACTCTTGCTTTTTGCCTTTTCCAGCCGAATGCAGGACGAATGGATGGAAACACTAAGATCAAGTACATGAACATGTTCGATGCTCAGGTGAGAGTAAATCAAATTGCAAGTGCGAAAATTCTGTATCAATAGATGATCTAATAAAAATGCTACTGACAAGTGGTTTAATAAATTGCAGGTGGATGCAGTTTATTCTGCACTGAATTCTATGGGATTTAAGAATGTTGAGATTGTGGTGGCTGAGACTGGATGGCCATTTAAAGGAGATGACAACGACGTAGGGCCAAGCATTGAGAATGCCAAGGCTTACAATGGCAATTTGATCGCACACCTTCGATCGATGGTGGGCACTCCACTCATGCCAGGAAAATCAGTGGATACATACCTCTATGCTCTTTATGACGAAGACTTGAAACCTGGACCTGGTTCCGAGCGATCACCTGGACTTTTCAAGACTGATCTCACCATGGTTTATGATGTTGGACTCTCTACAAGTAACCAGGTAAGAGCAAAATTTATGTGCATTTCATTGGTATTTCGAGTTTTCAACAGCCAAGTGTTATATTCCTGAGCTTTCCTTTGATTTGGCATTTAAATTTCTGTGTTTGGTTGGGAAGACGGTTCCTTTTCAAGAAAGAATTGAAAAAGGCCAAATTGTACTAAATAAAGCCCTTGAACTTAACTTCTGAACAAAAAAAAAAAAACCCTTGAACAAAAAATCAATGACAAAAAAAGAAAAACTCAGGCTCTCTATGTCTCTATTAATAATGATAAAAAAAAAGTAGAAAGAAATATTCAATTGTTTAATATATCTTTATCAACAATATTTGAAATACATAGAATCATTATTTATAGATAAATAAATCCAAAATATTGCATAGAATCATTATTTATAGATAAATAAATCCAAAATATTGCATATTGCACCTTCAAAAACCCATTTAATTTATTGAAACAGACCCAGTCACCAGTAGCATCACCACAACCTTCACCAACAGCAACCAACACCACCACTAGCACTACTACCACCACTACCAGCACCAGTACCACCACCAGCAACAATAACAGCAGCACGAGCACGAGCACGAGCACCGGCACGGGTACGAGCACAAGCACAGGCACGGGCACGAACACCATTACCATTAACATCAGCAGCAGCAGCAGCGACATCAACAAAGTATATTTAATTAAGATTTTTAATTTAGGTTTGTTGTATGGGTTTATGAGACTTTCTTTGATTTGCCTTTTCTTTTATTACTTGCAAACTTAGAATTAAAAGTTGTAAAGAAACGATGAAGATGGGTTAGGGTTTCACTCTTTATTTTATAAGTTTCTCTGTTGATTCTATTGTTTAGGAGTAAATTGAAAAAATAATTGGAAAATCTGTTGATATTTGCTGGTTGAGTATTATTATTAATTTTGTTTTTAAAAAAACAATTTAGTCAAAGAGAGAAGAAAGGAAAAGTTAAGTTTATGAGCTAGCTTCATTTACACTTTTACATGGCGCGCTCAGTTCCAAATCCAATGGGACGATGAAAGATGTTGTTGTATTTGGCATTGTGATTTCTTTATATATTTTATATCTGGACCAACTAGCTCATTTGGTAGAAATTTGATCCTTATGAGTATCAGAAACCCCAATTTTGGTAGATTTCGTTGGTGAAATTGTGAATGTTTATACATAATGCTTTTTTTTTATAGTTTCTATCCATGCAAACAACAATAAAATATATATAGCCTTGTTAACAAAAATGCTAAATATAAAAAAGATAAAAAAGGAAATGAAACCATAAAACAACAATTTCTTCATTAACAAAAGGAAGTCCTTCACCAAACCCAAAACTTTTACTGCTTATAATCCGCCATCTGTTCGCTAAATTTAAACACGGAGAAAGAGAAACATTTATGGAAAAACATCACAAATCACAGGAAGCTCAAACACTAGTAGATCCAAACCCTCCAACACCTCTCACAGTTGCATTCAAATCATCGACTTCCATGACATCAGGAGTTACAATTTTCTCAAGAATCAACACCGCAATTCTATCGTCAACCTTTACCTCGAAATCAACATGTCAGACCCGAGTTGCTCGGGAGTGGCATGGAGCAAACCCAAATCCCTTAGGTCTTGCAGGTCTACCTGACCAAAGACAATCGGGTCAGAAGTCAGACCCTAGGATTATGGGTTCGCGTTAGGACGCAATGCTATTGGATCTTGCGTCCTCACCCAACTCTAATGGGTTTGGATTGTAACCAGATCCAAGGCTTTTGGATCCAGCATTTAAGAGAGGCACAAAGCTGTTGGATTTGGTGTTGCAGCCGGATTCACTTAAACTTGGGTAAGTTTATTATTCTTATTAATATTAAAAATATTATTATTTGTATTAGAAATACTTTGATTTTTATGATGATTAATATTATTTGTATTATAAATATTTTTATTTTTATTATAATTAATATTATTAACATCATAATTAAGAAATTTAAAAAATATATCATTAATTTTGAATAACAACCATAGATTTGATTTGAAGGATAAAATTATTATTATTATTATTATCATTAATAATTTGAAGAAAAATATTATTATTATTGAAGAAAAACAATAAGTTCTATTTGAAGGGATTAAAAACTATAAAAACTTAGTTCAGATAAGTTTAATATTATTATTAATATCATTAATATTATTAAATTCATTCATATTATTAAATTTAAAATAAATTTTATTACTATTAAAAAAAACATAGATATGATTTCAAAGGTAAAATCAATTATTTTTATTAATATTAACTTAGGTCTGGAAGGGCATGCCAAACCCAAGTTGTTTGGGGGTGGCAGGGGGCAGACAGAAGTCCCCTAGGTCTTGTAGCCCTCCCTGGCACATGACAATTGAGTCAAGAGTCAGACCTTAGGTTAATAGGTACGCGTCAGGACCCAATGCTCTTGGATCTTGTGTCTTCACCTAACTCTAATGGATTCGAAATGCAGCCAGACCCAAGGCTTTTGGGTCCGCCATGCATTTAAGAGGGGCTCAAAGCTCTTGAGCTTGGTGTTGCAGCCGGACCCACTTAAACTTAAGTAAGTTTATTGTTATTAATAATATTAGGGAAAAAGTTGGGTAACCTTGACCACCTCTAGCCATATGTGATTGATTGTTGATAAGAACCTATGTTTATGCTTCAAAGAAAACCCACAAGAGATAAACACAGGTGATAAAGACTTGATTTAATAATGGAGGAGGTGTTCTCAAATGACCTGTTAAAGGTGGATTTATGGGCTGAATGAATTGATCGGTCATTTCAAAATAATTTCATTTTAAGATTTGTTTTTAAAATAAAGTCAAACAAATTAGATTTTAATCAAATTAATCACTTGATTTAATTTGAAATCTAATCCCGGCTAGATTCTTGATATTACAAGATTCACGGTGGTAGATTGAAGTTATATCATGGTAAACTAGCTAGCATTGATTGCATGAATGTCAATGGTAAATGAAAGAAAGAAAGCCTTTGAATGCCCGTAAACCGCAATCTTTAATATATCTTCCTTGTGAATAAAATGGCCTCAAGCCAATTGTAATCTCTCAAGCTGTAACTATGAACACATATATAATAGTATTAGCAACTTGCAACTGCTAGCAACCTTGATGGTAATATCCACACACACACACACACGGTTTCAGAGTTGGACTTTCCTTGTAAACCCAGAATTTCCTAAGAGTTGTCAGAACAACTTAGAATATGAAAATAACTTTTGAGCTGAATCCCACGACCAAAAGGCATATGACGATGAAATGGGTATCATTTAATCATCTCAACAACATCTTCAAAATTTGACAATCTCTTCTTCATGTTTAAACTTCTTTTATATTTCATGTCGGCTGCTGTAGTCGGCATTTCATATATATAAAAAAAAGATAGCTTTCATATACCAAAATTAAATTAATTTTTAATCCAATCTTAAATTGATTATTAAAAAAATTTAATGTTAAACATTGAGAAGATTTGACTAAGAAAATTAAATTAATTTTTAATCCATCTTTACTTTGATAAAAAAAAAATGACTAAAACTAATTTGGGGTATTTACATCCATCAAGATGGGTCTTTAGGCTGGTGTCCCGGGTCTTTGCCTAGCTTGGCAACATAATTAAGCATGGACAATCTGAGATTGAGATGGATTTGGTGGTTTTGATTAATGTTGCAAGAGGTTCTTCAACTTCTTTGATGGAGGCTAAATCATGTGGTTGATTGATTCTTCACAATTTTCACCACAATGAAGCACTTTCTAAAAAGCACGCCCGCAAGCGAGCGAGCGCGCGCGCACATGCATGTAGGGAGGGAATGATGGGAGAAAAAGAGAGACGTGGTCTTTTTTCTAACAAATGCAGAAAAATAACGATGATACACCATAAGTGTGGCTTCCAGCCACAGCCTAAAATACTGGCAAATAGGCTCATTGCTATATTCACCATTCCGGCAGCTTCCCTCCGTTCCACTGTATCATTACAATTAATACATCAAATGGATCTCTCTACCCAGTGGGTTCACCAGTCACAGCTGGATGTGGGATCTAAAGCAAGTAAACATTTCAATTGTATGTTGAAGGCCTCGGTCTTGGCGGTATATAGAAAGAGTTACCACGATCAATTGGAGTTTGTAACAATGGGTTCCATCTATCAAATACAATTCGCCCACCCCGGCCAATTCTTCCATGAAATCTATATGGTGGCATTGATGTATCGTTCTTCATTGACGAATCTGCTGGTGGTACAATGCCTGCGCGCAGCTGCCAACTTTTCTGGAACCAGAGGCTTTGTGAACAAAAGCACTGGCTCAAGAGGGTCCTGTGTTTATCCATAAAATAAAAGAATTTAACAGCTTCATATTCAAGAAAGGACAGATGGAAGCGCAATTTATCATCATTATATCACCAACTTATTGATTAGCACAAAAAACTAATCAACTAGTGTAGCAGTGACTATTTTTTGTGATTACTGCTTTTGGGAGTTAAGCAAACAGAGAGTGAGAGAGAGGACAGGTGATTCACTAAAGAATCCATCCCTTTACCATTTTATTGAGCCATCCAAGTGGTGTATGCCGCCGTCTAAACTCTTGCTTCACGGTTACAGCTGGAGCTGCCAGCGGATTGGAGTCCGTCACAGGTGGATTTTGAAGTGCAGGTCTGCTACGCGGACGGCTGTTTGCATGGTCATCTGAATCAACAAATTCATCTTCACTTGAAGCGAACTTGGAAGAGAGAGGGAATCCAGGAATAGCCAAGCTGTCTTCAAGGAGCTCAGTTTCATGCTGCACCAATGAAGTAAAGGATTAAAAACAAAACACAGAAATTACATGGCACAACATACATCCAAATAAACAAATTGATATGTTGAATAATAGATGATCCAATAAAAAGAAGGGAAAAAAGGAAACAAAGAACCAACCATAAGGTACATGACAATTTGTGTTATTTTTTTACTCATATGGGAAAGAGTCCAAATTCATCTCATAGATTTGCTACCAATTGCTTGAAAAATTTTAAAAACCAGTCATGTCATATTGAGAAGGTAGTTAAGAGGCAAATTACTCAAGAAATTCTAAATAATCAATTCCATATTAAAGCTTAAATAGATATTATTTGTTGGCTCACATTTCAAGCATGTATTTTTTGAGGGTATGATGAACATTCAGAATAAAAAACCGAGGTAATTTTCTTGAAATGATGGAACTTTTAGCATTATACAATAAACAAGTAGGTGCTCTTGTTTTGGGTAATGCTCCACAAAATGCTAAATACATCTCACATCAAATTCAAAAAGAAACTTTGCATGTCTTTGCTAGAAATGTTCAGTCTTCAATTCGTCATGAGATTGGTGATGCAAGATTTTGTTTAATTGTTAATGAAGCTCGAGATGAATCTAAAAGAGAGCAAATGACCCTTATTATTAGGTTTGTTGATAGAAGTGGATTTATACAATGAACAAGTAGTTGGATATAGTTTATGTCATAGATACAACTACTTCAACTATTAAGGAAGAGATTTCCTTTGTTTTATCTCGTCACACAATCTTGATGTTCAAAATATTAGGGGCCAAGGGTATGATAGTGCTAGTAATATACGTGGAGAGTGAAATAGTTTGCAAGCTTTATTCATTAATGATTGCCCTTATGAATATTTTGTACATTGCTTAGCTCATCAATTACAATTGGCTCTTATTGCTCCAACTAGAGAAATATATGATGTTCACACTTTCTTTTAGAATTTGATTTTTATTATTAACATTGTTAGTGCTTCTTGTAAGCATAATGATGAATTATAGGTTTTTCAAGCAGCTACAATTGAACATTTAGTTGATTTTAGTGAGATTGAAACGGATAAAGAAGTTAATCAAGTAGGTGATTTGCAATGACCTGGAGATAGCAGATGCAATTCACACTTCAAATTAATTTGCAATTTGATAAAAATTTATGGGGCAACTTGCTTGGTTCTTGAAAACATTGCTTTAGATAGATCTACTTATTCTCAATGTGGTGATGCGACTTTTTCATTTAAGTTACTAATGTCATTTAATTTTGCATTCATCTTACATATAATGAAGAATGTTATGAGAATTACTGATGTGCTTTGCCAAGCCCTGCAACAAAAATCTCAAGATATTTTAAGTGTTATGCATTTGGTGACTACCACAAAAACTTTAATTCAGAAGTTAAGAGATGATTGTTAGGAAACTCTTTTAGAAGAAGTGACATCATTTTGTAAGCATCAAGACATTGAAGTTCCTGATATGGATACTTGTTTTTCTAATGTGGACAATCTCGCCGTAAAAAAAATCAGTAACAGTTGAGCATCACTACTGATTTGATATATTTACATCTATCATTGATCAACAATTGCAAGAGCTAAATAATAGATTCAATGAGTAGGTGATCGAGCTTCTTAAGTTGAGCATAGCTTTAGATCCTAGAAATGGCTATAAATTATTCAATGTTGAAGATATATGGCTACTTGTTGACAAGTTCTATCCTGAAGATTTTTTTGACCAAGAAAAAATTCATTTGAGACTTCAGTTGTAGCATTATGAGCTTAATGTACCCAATCATCCAAAATTAAAGAACATGTCATCGATTGCTGATTTATACCAAGGATTGGTTGAAACAGAGAAATCAACAATTTATCTACTAGTTGATAGGTTGATTTGACTTATTTTGACTTTTCCTGTTTCGACAGCAACTACTGAACGAACTTTTCAGCGATGAAGATTGTTAAAACAAGACTTCGCAATCGGATGAATGATGATTTTCTTGCAAATTATATGATTGTCTATATAGAAAAAGAAATTGCTAAAAGATTCACAATTGATATGATAATCGATGATTTCTATTCTATGAAAGAACAACGAACACAATTAAAATAAATATGTAAAAATCATTCTTTATTACTTTTTATTTTATTTCAAAGTTTATCAAACATAAATAATGCTTCACTTTAGCTAATGTTTCTTATATACTTTCTATGTTTATATTTGATAGGTATAAAGACCAACAACATTAAAGTGATGGATACATTAAGAAGATAAAATTAACTTCAGTACTTTGACTCAATTTAGTATTGCTCCAAACATTTTACCATATACAAAGGTCATTATATGTTTGTAGTAAGTTATTTAAATAAAATTAAATCATGCGAGTTTTTTTTTTTAAAACTCATGTACAATAAATTAAAACAATTATTATATCTTGTTATGTTAAGTATAGCCTCCCTAACAAATAATCCTAGCTCTTCTCCTACCTATAATTACTATTGTGTACTGTCGTTTGCATATAAATAAAAAAAAATTGACTAAAAATAACTTAAATCATTGTATTATACTATTACACTATTTTGAATATAGCGGCAATAAATTTAGTGCCTACTTTTTTTTTAGGCGTCTGCTCCCGACAAATTTCAGATGGCTTCATAGACTTTAATTTTCGAAACCCAGCCATGGAAGGACTTGAAGGTAAAATGCTTATTACTTTCTGTATGGTATAAAAGCTACTTATAAAGGCATTATTAATAAATCGGGCTTTTTTTTTTTTTTTTTTTTTTTTTTTTTTGGGTATAATATTTAGGGCATTTTATTACGCGGGTTGTTGAGTGGCACTGACCGATGCAAGTCAATGATAGTGTGAGTTTGTTTGATGTTTTTTCTGTATCGATTTTTTTATCTTACTGTATCGTTGTGAATTGGGTTTGTACTGTGTGTGCGTGCGCGCATTTTCGATAGTGATTTTGATGGAATAACGCTTGACTGCTCACCCCAACGAGCCAGTTCAGGTACCGTGGATAAACTTTATAATCTGGCAGAGGTAAATTTTGAGTGGTTGTTTTCTTGGCATTTGCCAGTCTTGAAAATGTAGATCCATTGATGTTGCTAGAAATATTGTAGGCCTCAAACCTGAAACTACTCTCGATAGATAATATTTGTTCATTATTCATGTCATTAGTTTGCTGTATACCTGTAGCTTAAGCTCCTTTTGTTACTTCAAATTCTAAATCCTTTTTTTTTTTTTTTATTTTGTAATTCCAGTTGTCGTGGTTTCAAAAACTTTTACCACAGCTGAAACTATGCTGAATGCTCGAGCACTAAGAGCATGGATTTCAAAAGAACTCGGGTCATGCAAAAATTTTCTTATTTCAGAATTCTATAAGTATTTAGTACGTATTGGATGATCTAGGAGTTAAGTTCAGATCATTTTGGCAATAAAAAAAAGTCAAGGATTCATTTCAGAGTTAGAAAAGCATGCTTGCTAAGATTGAGAGAGAAGTGCTTATAAATAGTATGCGTAAATGCTCCATGTCTGTCTCTTAGTTATTAAGATCCCGTTTGTTTGCTGGAAAGTAGTTTTCTTTTGGAAAGTGAATTCTGGGGAAAGTGAATTCCAGAAAAGTGAATTCCGGGAAAGTATTTTCCGATGTTTGGTAGTGTAATGGAAAATAAGTTGGAAATCACTTTCCAGTGTTTGGTTATGTTATGGAAAATGAGCTGGAAAATAACTTATTAATGTTTTATTTTTCTCAAGTTTATTAAAATAATGAGGAACAAATCTTACAAATTAAAAAGTTGAATGAGAATGAAATTGAAAAAAATATAATTTCATAAATTATCTCAAATAAAATAAATAATAATCAAAATAATAGAGATCAAATCTAAAAAATTAAAAAAAAATAAAAGGTGAATAAATTAAAATAATAATAATTAACATTTCATAAATTATTTCAAATAAAATAAGTAACAATCAAAAGAATAAGGATCAAATTTGATAGATAAAAAATTTCAATAAAAAAATGATAAGGAAAAAGAAAATAGCAATTATAAAAATAAGGACCAAAATTAATATAAAAATTAAATTTTAAGAAATAAAATTGAAAAATAAATATACAAAACAAATTATATATAGCAATCAAAAGTTTGAGAATTAAATTTAATATAATCAGCAAATAATGACATTTCTAAATTTTTCACAACTTTCGGAAAGTGTTTTCCGCCCAAATTTTCCAGGAAAACACTTTCCTGAAAACCAAGCCAAATTTTTCTTTGACTGGAAAGTGTTTTCCGTTGACCAACTTTTCTAATGGCAAACAAACACAGGAAAGTTTGGAAAATGGTTTCCCGGAAACCACTTTCCGGAAAACAAACACAGCTAAAGGGAAAACACTTTCCTGGAAACCAAACCAAATTTTTCTTTGACTAGAAAGTGTTTTTCGTTGACCAGAAAGTGTTCTCCGTTGACCAGAAAGTGTTCTCCGTTGACCAATTTTTCTAATGGCAAACACACACAGGAAAGTTTGGAAAGTGATTTCCCGAAAAGTGAATTCCGAGAAACAAACATGGCCTAAAATGCATTTATATTTCTTGTAATTGCTCCATATCTCTCTCTGACTATAACATGGGACCCTTCTGCAGGTTATTTTCAGATTTTTTGCTTGCTAGCTGAGTTATATTACTATGTTAAAAAATCATTTCAATAACTTAAATTGTTATGTGAGTATAGTGACTTTATGCTGTTGCGCTCTCTTCAGATTTTAGGATGATTGAAGTTCTATGGTATTTTAAAAATTCATTTTCATCGCTCCCTTTATATCATTTTCTATAAATGGCTCCTCTTTCTTCTTCCTTCTTTCAGAGATGCAGTTTTTGGTATTTGGCTACCTCTTACTCATTTTTTATTTTTTCTAATGCAGCTTGTGGACAAGTTTGGCATTGATCCTAACAATGCTTTTGCATTCTAGGACTGGGTTGGTGGAAGATATAGTGGTAGGTTTTATCTCCTTTTATGGATGGAATTATGGTGAACTTCATGCATAATGCTAATTGTGTCATTGCTTGCAGTCTGTAGTGCTGTTGGCGTGTTACTTTTGTCTCTCCAATACAGTTTCACAGTTGTTAAGAAGTATGGTAACTTCTGATTGTTTTAATTCACACATTATATTTTTCCTTCACCAGTACTATTTTAGGGTCTGTAAGAAACAATGTCAAAAAGCGGCAAGGATTCTCAATCTGTAGCATACAAAGATGTATAAATAATGAACACTTATCACTTTTTTGTCCTCCATAGTTTCCTACGCATCTCCTAGTTACTTGCCTAGTCTTTTTTGCTATTTTGTTAGGATTTGTTATGTAGTTGATAAAAACTTTATTTTGTCTACTTAAGGTTCTTCAAAGGAGCATCAAGCATTGATCATCATTTCTATTCTGCACCATTTGAGAAAAATCTACCTGTAAGTGCTCCAACATCATGAAATTCTATCAAATTCATGATTTTTTATCCAAAAAATATAGCATATGATTTTCTACCAGTGGCACTTAATCGCTGTTAACATGGGTATATGCTCTAGATTAAATAGTTGGTGGTCCTCTTAGCTTTGATGCAGTTAGTATGGTGCTATATGTCATTTGCCTTGTGACTATCCATCTGGGGGATTATCTGAACAGGCATTAGTTGGATGTGCTCTATGAGATTCTAAAGACATGCTGATAACATTCTGACTTTCTCCATCTTTCTCCTTCAGGTACTTTTAGGTGTTTTGAGCGTGTAGAATATTTCATTTTTTGGATATCCTGCACGAGCGAGTGTTTCTTCACTAGATCTATTAGCGTTACCATCCATTTAGAATTCTCAATCACTGTAACTTTACTAGTGGTCCTATAACTCTTTCTAATACTCCTTTAGGCCATCTTATCTTATTCTCAAGCCCCGGAGAAATGTGCACCGCACATTCAGCAGGAAAACCCACTTGAGCTCTAACTTTCTTTTCCCTTTTTAGTATTAAATATGTAAAAAGAGAAATTTTGCTTATTAAAGTACTCAAGGCTTGTTTATTTTACTTAAATTAATCTAGGTCAGCATGGAAAGTAATGGCAAGGGGTGTCTATTGACGGTAAACCACTTCCCTTTGAAACTGGTGAAATTGATTTGGTGAACCAGGAGCAAATGGTCAGCCAGGTAATTTTCCTGTTACCTGGTAGAAGTAAAATTAGGTCAAGGGATAACTATCCCACGTTGATTTTCTGAAATTCAAATAATTCCCTAGTTCTATGAGTTTAGTTTTTTGAAGAAATCCCTGCTTGACTTTGCTCATGTGGGATAAGCTGTTTCTGGGTACATTTATTTCTAATATTCTTGACATATTTATACAAGACTATGCCTTTTTTTCCTACACACACCATGTCATGGTAAACTTAACATATATGCACCTCGACAGCCTGTCTTTCTAAATGGAGCATGAAATTTAGTTCTGTATTTTGGATGGTTTCTAATTGAACAGTACTGACATGCTCATTCCCAATTTGTGTGGCACCAACTTCAATTCCCATAAGCTGTTTGTTTGTTAACTCGTCCTCTTAATACTTTCAGGGACGTGAGGCTCCCTGTGAGTTTATTGGTGTTGCGAAGAGTCAGCAACCGGTATACCTCTCTGATTAAGATTATTTTGTCAAGATTAAGATTCAAAAGGACAACTTTTCAAGCTTTGAATTTATAGTTATGCTTATCTGATTTCAAATCAATTTGTTCACAGGAGAGGTTGGAAATATATAACCATGATGAACTGATCATGTCCAACTTCTTCGCCCAGCCAGATGCCCTTGCATGAGGGATGGTAGGTCTAAGCATTTATATATCTGCTAAAAGGATAAGAAAAAAGATATAATAAATTATATCTGCATGCTATAAGGGCCAAGACATATTACTGCTGTATCTGATTCATAGTGCAGGTGTTGTCTACAGTGATGTTGAATTATTAATTTATTTATATTTTTTGCAGACCCCAGAAGAGTTGTAAAGAAAAACAAGTTCTGTAGCATCTCGTACCTCACAAGGTGAATCCTCAGATTTACTACAGCATAGCTTTACCAATTACTCCTGAATGATTAATCTTAAGCATTGCTCTTTCCTGCCCAGACCTTCTCTGGCAACAGGCCTGCTCTCAGCCTTCTGCTCTCATCATTAGATGCTTACAAAATTGGTGACCCAGTTAAAGGGCCAGTGCCGGGGAAAATGAGCGGGTGAATTAGTGACCCGGTAAAGGGGTCGGTGCCCGGTAAAATGGACAGATGAATTAATTAGCGACCTGGTAAAGGGGTCGATGTCCGAGAATTGGGCGGATAAATAAAAGACCCGGATAAATATTTTTTATATTTTTTTATTTTTTTGAATAGAAAAAAATATATAAATTGGAAAATAACCCGAAAAAAAAGTAACGAAAAAAAGGTATGAATTACCTTACGAACTAGTTGTTTGATCATTACCAAACAAACATGTTGTCCGAGAGTTATACTCTCTTCTGAACTAAATGCTCCCTTTCCTGTTCTTGCTTTTGCAGTTTTCCTTCTGAATATATTTACGAGAAAAAATAATTTTTATCACATTTACACTTTCAAACTGCTGTAAGAAATTATTCACCGTAGCCAAAGCGCTATTCTCCCAGAACAGTTGTAGTAAGTTAAAGAAACATAAAATCAACCCTGATTACGGTACTGCCACTGAGGTTGAGTTTCACATGCAGGAAATTAATGGGGAAAATACATGACTAATCCTCGGATAGAACTTTGTTCCTTGACAATGGAATATTTAGAAGCAACAGAGTAAATGGTTAGAAGATTGAAACTTAAGAGCATTAAACATAAGTACTCCACTTCTCATTTTTTTCTCTTTAATTAAACTTTTTTTTCTATCCATTTGTTTAATTTTCTTGATTGAATCCTTTTTTGGCTTAATTAGCTTAGATTAAGTTTGAAATTTTGGTGAGCAAACCAAATTAGAAGACAAAGGGATCAAGATGTAAAGGAGAAAATACATGACTAATCCTAAATTTAAGATAATTTTTATTATGCTTCAAAAGTTCATTTGTTTTATTTTTTGACATTTGAGTTTGAGAGAGGAGAGAAAAATTAATTGAATTATGGTGAAAGAGAAAGAAAATTATAATTGGCCACGTTCCAGTAACAAAAAAATCGATCTTAGTATTAATAAATTCCATTCAAAATTCTAATTCAGATGTTTTTTAACCTTTATGTTTTTTTTTTTTTGAAAAAGTAAATTGAGGTCAAGAGATAAAAGAATTTTCTATTTTGATTTTGTGTTCTATATTTTTTTAAATTATTTTGTTTGATAAATTGATTTAGGGTTGGGTGGGAAATTTGATTCTAAATCCTGAAATTGAGCAAATATAAGACACACACATGTTTGACCCTTGTATCCTTGTGTACCAATTGACGTACTTGTGTCTTTGTTAGTTTCTCGTCGCCATACCATTTCAATAATCTATCAAGTTATTTTACAAAATTTTGATAGCATATATATCCCCTGCACAGGGCACTATCCAAAAAATGACCTGTGCAAATTCATGCAATACAATTATAATATCATCTATGATGTTCAACATTCCATAGTCGGTCATTAATAGTAACCCTAGCCTGGCTCACAGCCCATCATCAATACACATGTAATAAAAACGGTGGTTAGGTTAAAATTGATATCTCTAGCCGGTGACTCTTACTCTTGTGATCAATTAAAAATCAAAGGTTAGAGGCTGAACATAGAGGTCAAGCTTCATTGACTCTTGCTCTTGTGAATGACAGTTTACTTTTCTTCAATGGGCCAAAAAGGATTATAATCTGGTGACAGAAGCTCTAAGAGGAGCCATTTAGTTGTCTTGTATAAAAATAGAGAAAAGGTCTTTCTTTTTTTGTTTAGTTTTCTGCTCCTTGGTTACTGTTAAGCTCTTTCTTCGCTATTTCTATCCTGTTCTCCTATGGAATACTCTGATTTTTCAAGGTTGTAGGTGTCTTTGTCCTAAACGGCAAGTTTAAGGGGTTAAGAAATGTAATCATCTGCCAATTTCTCAGCTATTATGTTGCTTCTTCTAAATCAAGGGAATTCAAATCAATAAATGCCAGTTATTCAATGGAATAGCCAAGCGTACTGTACGTTTCAGCTGTTGGTTTGGGCACATGTGGAGAGATGTCTTTGTTGATTCCTTCTGTTTATTTCATGCAGATGTTCAAGGTTCCGACCATCCAGTTCCGCTGTCACCGCAGTGGCTTTTGCCAAAACCAGGCGATAGTAAGCCTGCAGTGGGAACAGGGGTTTGTTCTCTTAACTTTTTTATGGTATTATACGATCTTATTTAACAACATAACTTGCTCATGTATGGACAAATTTGTAGTTCTTACGTTAGATTCTTAGATGAATGTATCCTTAATATTGGAAAAGAATGGTAGGGTGTGGGAGCTCATTTATAAGAATAAACATAAAAAGAAAGTTATAAAAGAAAAAAAAAATACGATGAATGATATTTTATTAAGAGTTTTTTTAAAAGATACATTTTTCTTGTTTTTCTCTATATCTCTCTCAACTTGTCTATAATGCTTAAGATTACTTTGCAAGCCTATTTATAGACCTCAAATTCTAGATAATCAAGAAATTAAATTATTCAAAGAAAATCCTAATCTAATAAAGAATATAACATTCTAATTAAATAAGGATTCTAACCAACTAGTCTATTATATATCTTCTTTTATCAAGGACTCGTATATTAATTAAGATTTTTTTTAGCAAATATTAAAATTATTATAAACTCTAAATTTTATTAGCTGAAATTGTAATTGATATTGAATTTCAACTCTCGGGATTATTTTATCCTGCAATTTGACTCTTCTTTTTGTGATATTGGTGGGGGTTGTTTCTATACAGGAAAGCAGCTCACTTCCAGCTTTTGGCAATCACTCAGATAGCATGAAGACATCAAGAAACATCGAGGAGATGCATGACCAGAAGAAAAAGGATGTTTTTAGGCCTTCCTTGCTTGATATGGAAACTGGTTGCCTTGGTCATTGGCGTGATTAAGAAAGAGACACCAATTCCTCTGCGCGCAAAGATCGCTGGAGAGATGGAGATAAAGAGCTTGGTGATAGCCGGCGGATGGACCGCTGAATGGAGAATTCGTCCACCAGAAACTATGAAGCACGCCGTGCCCCTTCCGATTGCTGGGCTGAGTCAAATAGCAAGGAAACTAATTATGATCAGCGGCGTGAGAGCAAATGGAATACACGTTGGGGGCCTGATGACAAGGATACTGATGGTTTGTGTGAGAAGTGGATAGACTGTGGCAGAGATGGTGACATACCATTTGGAAAAGATGAGCGGGAGAATGATCATTATCGGCCATGGAGATCTAACTCCTCCCGAGTTCGAGGGAGGAGAGAGTCTCCTCATCACCAAACTCCAACTCCAAACAAACAGGTTCCAACATTTTCTTACAGCCGAGGACGTGGGGAAAATACTTTAACGTTTTCACTTGGTCGTGGAAGGTTTAGTTCCAGTGGAATCTCCATGAGCAACATTTCTTCTAATTCTCAATATTCAGGAGCTATTTCAGACAAAGGTGAAAGTGGCACTTTAAGATACAGTAGGACTAAATTTCTAGATGAATACAGGATGATTGACATGAAATCACGCCAACTATCAAATGGGTTTGTGCAAGTGCCTTCTCTTACACTAGAAGAAACCTGTGAGCCACTGTCACTCTCTCCACCTACTCCTCACTACTAAAAACAGTGGCTATTAGTGTCTGAATTTAGCAAAGGATAATTCCGTTACTAAATTTAGTAATGGATTTATAACGAATTACATATATATTATTTTTTAAAATATTAATAATAGGATTTAGCAACGGAAAATCTGTTGCTAAAGACAACATAAAGTTTATAACGAATTATTCATTGCTAATTGTAAAAATAATTATTTAAATCTTAATATAAAACCAAAATTATATAGACCGATGATCACTTTTGATATGATAAAATCTCAACCGTTTAATTTCGCTGCCGTTGCTAATTCTACACCTGCAGTACTCCCGCCCCCCCCCCCCAACACCTTTAGAAACCTAAACAGAGAACAACGAAACCGACAACTAAAAATTAATTAACTTTCAGTCTCCTTCGCTCCTAATAACATTCATAACTGTAGAAAAATCACCCTCTCTTCATCAATTTGATTTTCGTCTGTCCCAAACTTTTCATCTTCTTCTCATTCATCTTCAACATTGTTAATTTTTTTTTCATCATCTTTTTCTCCTTCATCTTAACAGTTTCAATCTTTCTCTGTAAACCACCAAAAACACAGACCCATGGCAACTTTGCACCAGACCTATCATTATCACCATCGAACATCCTGATTTACCCCTTCTCTTCGTAAACGGGTTGGGTTTTGCACTCTTTTCTTCAATAAATCAGGTAATTAATTTTGGATTTATGTTTTTCTCTGTTGTAATTTAACTTACACGAAAAAAATTTAGCCTAATTTTTCCAATCTCAGGTGTTATTCTGTCGTGTAGATTCATCTCGCTCACCTATAACTCAAGAACACTAGTAACAATTTTTTTTTTATCGATACTTTGAATACTGGTTTTAGGCTATTAATTCAATTATATAAGGTTTATAAAATGTTTTTACCATAATTTATAACCTAATTATGCATGTTTAATTAAAAATTTATCAAAACCTCCAATTTAATTTTTAGGGTTACGGTTCATAAATTGAATGATTTTAGGCAACTGGACTAATGCTGACAATTCATGTGTCTGGAAGAGAGTGATTGATGGAAATTATGCATGTTTAATTGAAAATTTATCAAAACCCCCAATTTAATTTTTAACAAGTAGTCTTATTGATGTTGGGTGTTCTTTGATGTCTGCAAGTCTTTTTGTCCTCCTATGCGTCGACACCTAGGTGTTTTACATGTATTCATATGCTTATATATATATATAAGGAAACTTGCTTGTTGATATTGTGTTTTGTTAATAAGTTTGCTGTTTTATTTTTGTATCTTCATTCATTCTTTTTTTTCTTGCTGGTTTACTTGTTATATATACACTACATCGTTAAACAGTTTTACCGACGGACTAATTCCGTCGGTGACAGGAATGAACTCCATCGGTGAAATAATTACCGATAGAACACGTTCTTCGGTATAATAGTCGTCGATAACTCCCCTTTCCGTCGCTAATTCTGTCGCAAATAAAAAAACACCCACCAACGGAACACCAATGGTCTTACAGACGGATACGCGCGCAAAAAAAAAAAATTTCCCGCAGGAATATTACCGATGAAATAAATCCGTCTGGAATTTCAACTGTAATTACCAACGGCCTATCCGTTGGTAATTATGGAATCGATAGTAATTGTTTGCCAACCCTCTGTAAATACCGACGGATACCATCCGTCGGTAAATCCATCTGTATGTAATCACCGACGGAATATATTCCGTCGGTAATTATAGCATGGCTGGTAATTGTTTGGCAACTCTTTGTGAAATTCCGACATATATATTCCGTCAGTATATCCATTGGTATGTATTTAAAATATATAAAAATAATAATTTATTAATAGTAAAAAACCGTAATAAACAAATAAAATTGGATTAAACATTAAAAATATAAAAGTAATGTTAAATAATATTCATTACAAATTTAATGTGTTTAAAAAAGCAAAATATTCCTGTAAGGATTACTGTTCTCATTTCCAACTTCATGCATGTTGCTAGCATTAGAAGTTGACCCAACCACCTGTTCTTCCATGCTCTTATCAGGAACAAATAGTTCTCCATGAGCATACCAACACAGGTAATCCTCCATGAACCCTTTGGTTAGAAGATGAATCGTTACAACACCTTGATGCAGAAACTTTAAATTTTTACACTTCCTGCATGGACACCTAATACCGCCATAAGTAAAATTCCTCAGAATAGATGTTGCGAAATTAATAAAACCCTGAACACCGTTACAATAATCCATCCTCTGCAATCCTTGGGGTGAGTCCCATACATCCATGAACGATTAATCATGACTTCTATTGAACCTCTATAAAACATAACAAAAATATTGGTTTTCCCCGACATTATCCAACAAACTAAAACAACACTTATGTTAAATATTCATTATCAATTATTAACTATCAACGTTCATACATATAAATTTATACATATATAAATTTATAGAAATCACAACTTCGAAATAGAATTGATAACAATTAAACAAGACTCGTTAAACAAGCTATTAATTATTTATTTCATCACAACACATTTAATTTGGTGTAATTCAAACAAAATTTCAATAATTTACAAACAAATATAATTTGACAAAATCTAAAACAAACTATAACAACTACAAAATTATACATTCATACTACAAGTTTCTTTGACAAATAACAATTAAACAAGTATAAACGTTAACAAAATACATATACTAAAACAATAAAATTCACAATTAAATATTAAAACTAAAAAGGATAGATTTACTTACAAAAAAAAATGATAAAATCTATAAGAAACGGATATTGTAACCACGTACAAGATATAAGAAACTTGAATGCTCGTGTTGAAAATAGTGGAGAGTTGGGATGGGTGGTTGGCTGTAGTTTGGGAGGGGAGAGGTGGGATGGGAAAGAAGAAGAAGGAGCAACAGAGGAAGAGAGTGTTGGCAGATGAGTGGGTATATAATGGTTTTTTCCAATGGAATCACCGACGGAAGGAATCTGTCGGTGATTCCATCGGTGATTCCGTCGGTGACAATGCCACGTCACTGTACGACTATCTCAGTTTGAATCCATCGGTCATTCTATCAATACAATCGTCTGACGTCACCACGCCATTGCATATTTCCAGACAAACTGTATACCCCATCAGCGAAATGGTCAGTATATATCGACGGAATATTTCTGTCGGTATATACCGACCGTTTCGCCGACGGATCTATGCCGTCGGTATATACCGACATATTTTGAGACAGAATTATTTCCGTCGGTAATTATTACTGACGGAAAAATTCTGTTGGTAATTCCGTTGGTTTTCTCCGGTTTTCTGGTAGTGATATAAGTAGCAGAATTGGGCAGTGAAAGAGGTTAGAATTCATGGTTGCCTCCAAGTTATTAGTTAATTTTCCACATTAGCTATATATGTTGTTTATTTTCACTTGATTGTCCTGTCTTGAGGTCAGCATGCATGATTTGGAAACATTATTGATCACCAAATGGTTTAGGTGACAAGCTTTTAATTCAGTTCAACTAAAAATTTTAGATGGTATCTAATTTTTTTTTAATCCTTCCTTCCCCATAATTAATGCTCAATATTCTCACCTTGCCTAGCTAGACCAGCAACCCACCCGTAAGGATGTAGGATTCCAAACCCTAACTATTTTTTTAAATCTAAAATGCTCTTAATTATTTTTTAATATGATAGTCACATTGATAATTTAAAAAAGTTAAAGAAATAATGTAAGAAATGGGACATGATTTTTTAAGTTCATGAAATATAGTAATTTCACTATTTATTTTTTTTTAATATTCTTTCTCTGTTTTTAATTATTCCTTAATTTAACTATTTTTTTATTTTAGTTTTTTTTAACTCAAAAGCATTCTAGATATAATAAGGAGTTTGGAACTGGCTATATAATTCATCTACATGTATGCTTCAACTATTGAATTTCGAATAAAAATCTGTAATATTTACTCTTATTATTACAGTACCTAATGCTTGCTTTGTTATTTGGCTTTTTTTTTTTAATTTCTGGTTCCTGACATGACTTTGTTCAATATAATGGCTTAGGTTTTTAAGTGTGGCATCAAGTTATCTTCCTCAATAATTAATCAGCGTTTGGGTTCTTCTTGGCACGAAAGCGTTGTGTTGCATTCTTACTATTATTTAATATGGTCTCCTTAATGCTTTGTCGTTTTGAGGTCTTGTGCTCTTATACTACATGTCATTTACATGAAATATTAGGCATGCATCCAGCTTTCTTTGTTCATGCAATTTTTCTAAATGTCATTTAATGTTTTTATACAAACTGCTGCCATTTTCTGTATCTGCTACCATTGTTAATTAGAGTTAATTATAATTTAGTCTATGCATTTTTTATGATTTTATAAGTTAGTCATTATGTTTTTGAAAACCATAAGTTAGCTCCTTGTTATAAATTAAATGTAAGTTATTTTAAAATTTCAAAATGAATCATGTTCAATATTGAAATTTTTCAGGTTAGATCTTAGAAGAAAAAAAATTGTTATGAGAAGACAAGTGCCAAAAAATATTAAAAATTAATAGTTTAACTTGGATATGCTTTCTGTTTTTCATAGTTTAACTTGGATATGTTTTAAAGACTAACAATGGTTATAACTGGATAGGTTTAACATACTGTTTATGTTTTTTATTTTTCCAGCAATATGAATGGCTTATTGGATCACAATATAATCCAATAGAGTTGGCTAAGTCTGATTGGGTTGCAATAAGAAAACCTTCACCTTGGGCCATTGATTCTTGGGGCTTAAGTAAGTCTATTTTGCTTCATTTTTAGATGGTTGCTATTTTATATCATGCTTAATTTGTCTATTTGTCATGCCTATCCTAATCTTTTCAATTAATTGGAACTCTGCCTTTTATTGGGACAAGATAATGCATATTTAGATTTATTTTCCTTATAGATCCTAGTTTTTGAGGTTCATGTGAACATGATGCTGGTTATATTCAATTAAATTTTCTGGGCATAGGACTGTCTTTTTTCTTTTCTTATTCAATGACAGTTTGTATAAAAAAATTAATTGAATGATTTTCTTTCATCGTAAACCCTTATCTATGAATTCTAACATTCCTTAATAAATGTATTTTAAGTGACTATTAATTTGGGCCTACAAGGTTGCAACAAAAAACAGAGACAAAAAAAAATCATAGTAATCCATAGTAATTTGTTTCCTACTAAACTATTACGATCATTTATGATGTCCCAAAAGTCATTGGAGAAAACTTTAAATGCCTTAAAAAGCAATATCAAGCAATCTGGCATCAGAGTGGTAGATTACTAGGACCTAGTTTCGCATTCTGTTTATTAACAGCATAGGTTTATTATCAAAGATGGTCTCAACTAAGATCTTTTTTTTTATCATTAGAATTCGATCAAAGTGTACGTTTAGCTCTAAGTTTAGAAAAATCTTTTTATACTGTTTTTTTCATCACAGTCCCCTATTTTTAAATCATTTCATTCCTTAATAAATATGTTTTAAATTACTATTAATTTAGGTCTACAAGGTTGCAATAAAAAAAACAAAAAAAAAGATAAATTATAATGGCAATTTATGGTGGTTTGTTTCCTAGTGAATTGTAGTGTAGATAACAATATTTTCTCCACACCTTTTAAAGTAATTTTTAATTTTTTTTAATTCAATAAGTTTTTTTTTTTGTTATTTAATAACATATGCGTATAAAGCTAAATTTACCTTGCAAAATATTCAATTTTGATCAATAAATTATTTACTGTGCTTATTTTGATACAAAAGAAAAGGAAATCAAACTCTTAAAACATGCCAAGTAATTTGGTCAACTCCAAAAATAAGGATATAAGCATTTCAAAATTAACATAAGAAAAATAATTAATAATTAAATCTTTATTGTTAGTTTTTTCTTGCTTCTAAATGACAATTCATTTACACCAATAAACTTCTTAATGCTATATTCATTTTCCTGATGTTTATTACTAAAAATATTTCATTTTATCTATAATTTTTTTATTTTTTGAATTTTATAATTTTCAATAATATATAAAGTTTAACCAGCGACCAAAATAACTGCATCTCGACATGCAGGCCCAGGATAACATTTTTTCCCACAACACCTGATATCAAGGTGGAAAAGAAAAGTTGAATTAAAAATTAACTAAACAAATTTCAGTATGCTATATTTAAAAAGCTCTGTATCTCTGTATGTCACCTTACAATTAGCGTTTCAACGGATTTCCAACAAGATGATAATATCAATGGTTAATTTTTTTTTTCTTTTTTCTTTTCTTATGTCAATTAAAAGAAGGAATCATAAAACATTGGGACCCAACTCTGTGTACTTAAGTCAGTTTGGCCACGCAGCTAAAAATATGTCATAAAAAATTAAAATTATTTTTTTTATTTAAATTTTTTTTTGATGTATTGATATTAAAAATAAATTTTTAAATATAAAAAATAATTTTAATATATTTATGAGAGAAAAATATTTTGAAAAACAATATTTACCATAATATTATTAATAAAGTTTCAACAATTACAATAATGAACTGACTTATACTTAAATAGAAACGAGAAAATTATATTAGACCTATCCACACACACATATATAAACTTTAAGTTTAACCCAACTTGGTAGTTTAAAACTTTTTAATGTTGTCCTTCTAATTTTCTAAAAGTTCCAATATTACTTGTAATTATTTCAAAATGGATTTGTAATCTTGTTCAAGATTGAAATTTTTCAGGTTGGGTATTAGAATAACAAAAATTGTTATGAGAAGACAAGTGCTAAAAAAATATTAAAAATTAATAGTTCAACTTGGAATTGAGTTTTTTTCAAACCAAACAGACCAATCATTATTTCACTAAGAACATAAGGATAAAATAATAGTTTACTCTAATAATTATAAAGGAAATGGATAAATAACATTATTGTTTAGATTTGGATTCAATTAATAACCTATTAGAATTCTTATATTTCAAATAAATTATTAAATCATGTAATCGAATTCAATTTTAATGCTTAAAATATATGTGAAAATGAATTCAATTAGAAAGCTTTACAAGATTTATGTGCTGAAGCTTGCTAATTAGTATCACCTCATTTTTGAACTCATTTAATCCTTGTCTAGAACTCCTTGTCTATATATATGTGTGAGCTAGACAAATAATTAAAGTTTGTTTATGTGGTACATATTTTATTTTAAAAGATTGTTTAAGTACTAGTAGTTAAAGAAGTATGCTTATTTTCAAAAATGCTTATTGGTGTTATCATGTTAATTAGATTAACATGGATAATCAATCGTGGATGTATCATCGTCTTATGGATGGTCGCCTTCGTCCTGAATACGTTACAGGTGTTAAAAGATTTATCAATTGTGCCTTTTCAATTGATAAAAATATATCTATGGAAAAAATTAGATGTCCTTGTGTGAGGTGCAAAAATCAAAAGTTTTTAAAGGAAGATGATGTTTGTAAACATCTATTGACAAAAGATTTTTACCTTGTTATGAAAATTGGACTGTACATGGGGAGCCTTATGTCGCAGAACCAATATTGGCTGGACCTTCATCGGTTGGAATTAGTCATGTTGTGAATGATGTTTGTCTAGAAAATCCATATAGAAATTTGCTTATGGATGCAATAGGGGTTGGTGATGCATACTATAATGTTAACATGTCTAGTCCTGTGGTAGCAGAGGAACTTCCAAATCCGGAGGCAACTAATTTTTTTAAGCTTTTGAAAGCTGCGGAGGAGCCTTTGTAGGATGGGTGTACCAAGCAATCCAAATTATCTGCTTGTGTACAATTGCTTAATATGAAGTCAACTTTAAATTTGACTCAGACTGCCTTCAATAAGTTTATTGATTTTACAAAAAGTTGCATGCCTAATGATGAAAATTTGGAATCAAATTTTTATGATGCCAAGAAATTTATATGGCTACTTGGACTTGGTTATGAGAAGTATGATGTTTATAATTTGCCTCCGTGAAAGTGCATGACTAAACCATTCATGTTTTTGACAATGATGATTCCTGGGCCAAAAAATCCTGGGAAAAAGCTTGATATTTTCCTAAGACCTTTGATTGATGAGTTAAAGAATTTGTAGTCTATTGGTGTTGAAACATATGATGTATACAAAAAGGAAAATTTTCAATTAAGGGCAGCTTTGATGTGGACCATTAGTGACTTTCCAGCATATGGCACGTTATTAGGGTGGAGTACTCATGGAAATCTGTCTTGTCCTTATTGTATGGAGCATAGCAATGCTTTTAGATTAAAAAAAGGAGGGAAAACTACATTTTTTTTATTGTCATCGACGATTCCTACCCATGAACCACCCATATAGATGTCAATCTGATAAGTTTTTGAAAGGAGTAATTGAAAGGCTCCCTCCTTTACCTCGTCCATTTGGTTTGGAAATGTTAAACGAAGTGTCCAAGTATATTGAGGAACATAATGGAAGTTCATCATATAATGATAAAATTCCTGGCTTTAGTGTTAAACACAATTGGGTGAAGAAGAGCATTTTCTGGGAGCTTCCATATTGACATACAAATTTGATTCGTCATAATCTTAATGTCATACATATTGAGAAAAATGTCTTTAACAATATTTTTTTATATAGTAATAGATTGTCCTAATAGAAAGTAAGGACAATTTAAAGGCTAGGTTGGATATTCAATTGTATTGTAAGAAGCCAAATTTAAATTTGCAACAAGATACGAGTGGTCGAGTTTACAAACCTAAAGGCACTTATTGTCTACACAAGAAACAACAACAAAAAGTTTTGTCATAGATGAAGGAATTATCATTTCATGATGGTTATGCTTCAAGCATTTCATGATGTGTGAAACAGGCACAATGTAAGGTTTTGGGGATGAAGATTCATGATTGTCATGTCTTCATTCAAAGACTTCTTTCAACTGTTTTCTGACCTTACTTACCTAGGCCATTATGCGAGATATTAACTAAACTGTCCGTATTTTTTCGAGATATTTGTACAACAAATTTAAATGCCCAACACATGGAGTTAATGCAGATGAATATAATTGAAATAATTTGCAAACTTGAAAGGATTTTTCCTCCATCCTTCTTTGACTCCATGGAACACTTGACGATACATCTACCTTATGAGGTAAAAGTTGGTGGACCTGTTCAATATCGATGGATGTATTCATTTGAACAGTATGTTTTCATACTATGTTAATTTTATTCCCTTTTTATTTTAAAAAATAAACTATTTGACAAAAATGATATAGGTATATGTTTTATTTGAAGAAGAAAGTGACCAATAAAGCTAAAGTTGAGGGTTCCATATGTGAAGCATACTTGATTGATGAAATTATCAATTTTGCATCTCATTATTTTGGTGATGACGTGCAAACAATTTGGAATCGAGTTCCACGGAATGATGTGCAAAAATAATTTATATAATTTATTATTAACTTTAACATTTTAAAATTTTAGGCAATGTCGTCAAGAGCTAAAGTCACAACAACCACATGCGAGTGATGTTGAAATTGAAAAATTATGCGAAGAGATCTTTCCAAATTGGTTAAAAAATAATGTAAGTATTTTAATAAATTAATTTATATTTGATGTCAATTAGTTACTTTTAAAAAATTACTAATCTCTTTTAAATCACTATTTCTTATGGAGTTAACTATTATGTTAAGTGGAGTACCAATCTAACGTAATTGAAAATCAACTCTTTGGACTTGCTATAGGCCCTTCAATTTCAGTGAAATGTTATAATGGATATTATGTGAATGGTTTTAAATTTCATACTCAAAGTTATGGTCGTTTTAAAAAGACAATGAATAGTGGAGTTTGTGTGAAAGGAAGTTGCTATGATGATAATGAACATGATTATTATGAAATGCTTAAAGAAGTTGTTCGGCTAAAATACTTGGGGAGTAAATGCAAGTTATTTATGTTTAAATGTAATTGGTATGATACAAAATGAGGGATTAGAGTGCATCGTTCTAATGGTTTGGTTGAAATCAAGCATACATCTCGACTACATGGAAATGAAGATTTTGTATTAGCACAACAATGTCAACAAGTCTACTATACATATCCACCTAGTAATAAATCCTCTGAAAGGTGGACGGTTATTAAGATAATTGCTAGAAGTCGTTATAATGTTGACATGGGTGAATTTATTGAAGATGCCAATAATGTGAGATCATTTGATGTTGATCAATCAGATGAGATTTCTCAACCATGTCGTGTCCTTCCTACTCAAACACTTGATGATCCAAATATACTTATTGAATCATCTTATTATGAAGAAATCAGTTAACATGAATTGCCTCAACTTGACATAAATTGGGGAAACGAAGATGAAAAGGTTGCAGAAGAAGAAGAAGAAGAAGCTGATAGTGGTGGTGGTGGTGGTGGTGGTGGTAACGACGACGACGACATGGTTTTATGTGATGATGATGACATGGTTAGGAGTGATGATAATAATGAATAGCACAAGTTAAATATATTTTGTAGTATATGTAATGAATTATTTTTATTATATGTATGGATGATTTCATATTATTTCCTCATGTTACTTGACAAGTTTAGGCTTTCAATGTTATTTCTTTATTATTTTATTCAAGTGCGTTATGGATCACATTACATATATCATTTTCATTGACCTTTGAAACCATTTCTAACCTTTCAAGTATCAATCTTTAAATTGTGATTCTGATGTTATAGTTTATTTTGTGATTCGTCTTCTTGCTGATAGATGCTGAGGCATGAATGAAAGGGTTCTTCCTACTCAATGTTTTTATTTATAGGAACAAACATTAAGGTAAGCATACTCATAATTTTAATTTTTGCTTAATTAATTATTCAGATTTTTATTATTATTATTGTTTGTGTTAATTGGCTTTTGATAATTTAAACTTCATGGCTGATTTTTATTATTGCAAGGACTACTTTGAGTTCCAAATTACTATCACAGGATAAGGAGTAATTTATCACTATTTTCATATTGGAGGATAAAGTTCTTCATAACTAGGTAAGTCAACGGATGGAATCAAGCATGTGTCTGATAAATGTGCATAGCAAAATTATTGGAATATTAGAGTATGAAAATACCATTGCTATGATGGGATCAGTTTCTTTTGTTAACATCTTGTGAAAATACCATTGCTATTATGTATAATTTCCTCCACACTATGTAAGTTTTTTTTCCAACCTGGTGAATCAAATAAACTGTTTAAGGTCTTGATGTTATTTATATATTTGTTTTTGTTACAGTAATTACTTTATTTGAAGTATAATATTTTTGGAAGTGATGTCTATTAAGTGGACAATCCATACTAATTTTGAACATCATAAATTGGATATTGTTTGTAATGAAGCTGCACTTACAAAAATACATCTCAGAATTGGACTTGGGGATTTTTTTGATAAAGTTAGTTTAAAAAAATTAATCACCGGTAATTGAAAGACATGTATTTGAATTGGAAAAAAAATGAGATTTAACGGTTTGTTTTCATTCTAGTTATGGCAGTCTTGGGAAAATATTTGTGAATTTTTTGTTCCTGATACTTTTACTATGAGTTAATTTATTGTTATATTGTATATATTCATATGATAATGTATATATTTTTTCTGGTTTTTAGCATGCCTCGACGAGGATCCATATTAGATTCTAGGAATGACAAGTCCACTTCAAGGAGTGACAGGTTCACTTCATCCAAATCATTTCAAACTACATCAAGGCATGATAACAAAGGATCCACATTTCATCAACTTGTGTATCAGAACGCAAATGAGTATTATATACCTACTTTGAGGAGTACACATCCTCCTCAACATGATTATAGGAGGGTTGAAGCATATCAATATTGTGAGGGCTTTCGCTTCCAAGATTTGCTTTAAACTCAAGGAGGTTTCTCTCGAGATAACCAACTTGTTTATGGAAGACATAATTCATATAGGAGTTATGAGAGAGTTGATGGTGATGATGATGATGTGAACATTAAAGATGAAGATGAGGGAGACGATAGTAATGAGAGAGGTGTATGTGATGAGAGAGCTGGTAGTAATGAGAGAGGTGTATGTAATGAGGATCAAGATGGTGTTCCATCAAACCACAGTTCAACATCTTCTCTATACAATTATGATCAAAGTGTTAAAAGGAAGGGTTTTGACACACCAATAGATCCAATTACAAGAAAAAAAAGAGCTTTGTTTGTATGGAACAACAGAGTAAGTTGAAATTTTTAAAAACTAATTTATTAAGGTTATATTTTCAGATATGAAAAAAATTACTTATTATTGTGTAATTATTTGATTAATAAAAGTTTGTTATTATATATTTTCAGGTTCAATAACGCATCGTGTGGACGTGCAATCGGAGATATTTTGAGATCCAATTTTAAGGGAGCATGGCACTCTTGGGAAATAGTAGATTCAATGTGCAGGGATGAACTCTTTAAAGAGTTTAAGGTAAGAACCAACACTAATTGTCATATTCTTTTCAATTTTAATCACTTTAATGTAGCATTATGAAAATTATCAACTGAATAGCTATAGAAATGTGCTGGTAATTGCCTTGTTATTTGTAACCATAAATTATCAACTGAATAGCAGGGATTGATTTGTGTTATAATTTGTTCTTATTTCTTGTTTACTCTTTAATATCATTTAATTTCTTTAGTTATTACATCATCTTGCAAATTCTGAACAAGATAACACAATATGATTAATTATTTCTATACTTTGAAATTTTGTGCACTCTTTTTACTTGGTATATATATTATTTGGTAGAAAAAATATTCATTTCCTGAGGAAGATGAGTCGATTGTTTGTAATATTTAGGAAGATAAAGCTAGGATAGCTTTGAATCAACAATTGACACGAGCTCGCAAGAAAGCCATGTCAAAAGAAAACATTACAAATATTATAGATTGCCTTAATAAAGGTCCTGCTTGGATGACGACTGGAATCAAATGATCAAAGATGTTTGGTCCACCCCCGAATTTCAAAGGAGGTCTGAATCTACTAGGAGGAATCGATTAACCAAAACATATGGTAAAATAAGCACTCATTCTAGAGAAACAATGTCATTTGCATCATATCGAGCTAACATGGTAAGGATTATTTTTTTTTATGCTTAAGATAATGAATTAAAATTTTTGTATTTATCTTTTATAATATTTATTAATCTTGAAAGCAAGAGGAAGCTGGTGGAAAAGAACCTTCATAAGATGATGTCTTTTCAGCTTTGCATCAAAGTACTAAGCAGTCTGGTAGTTTCATCGACAACAAGTCTAAAAAAGTCGTTGTATGTATTTTTATTTGATTATTTATTTATATAACTTAAGTATTATTTAACATTCAAATGAATTTATTATTGCATGTATTTTATTTGTAGGAAATTTATAAAATGGAGATAATTTCAAAGTATGGAACTAATTAGGAAAATCATCCTTCATTTGATGGAGCAGCTTGGTGTGTGGCTTCAGGGGGAGTTACAAAAGGTAGGGTATATAGTGCACCTCGTATGCCAAAATCTATAATTAGTACAAGCTCTTCATCAAATTCCTACTCAGTGGAATCATCATATCCCAGTTCATCATATCGAGCATTGCAACATTTCATCGTATCGAGCATTGCAAAAGGAGATAAAGAAAAAAGATGATTTCATTCTTGAAATGAAACGGCAAATGGATTCCATGAAAGAATATATTGTAAACAATCTTGGATACCATGGTGACTTCAAATGTTGGCCAAGGTATACCACCATCTTTGACCCTATCAATGTCGTCACCTATGGCTCCCCAAATAATGACACCTATAGGTCCCACATCTCAACCAATTTATCGACCTACACCTCGACCACTAATCCTGATCCATCTTGTGTCGATCCACAATATCATTGTTCGTGTTCGCAACCAGCACCATGATTATATCTTTTGTTGTTTCTTTTTATTGTATTTCGACTTATTTGTATTAATGCAAGTTTAACTAAATTTTTATAATATGAATATTATTTTTATTTCATTTTTTATTAGTGATACAATTATTTTTAATATTAATTTATGTTGGTCATATATATTATACAACTTTTAAAATATCCATAAATAATTAATTAAACAAATTAAAAGTCATTTTAATAAATAAAAAAATTAATTTAATAAAAATAATATACTCAACAACAGATTCTCCATTGCTGATTGTAAATAATTCATCAATCAGCAATGGACAATCCATTGCTGATTCACAAAACCAGCAACAGAAAATCCATTGCTGGTTTGTTAGCATCGAATTATCCGTTGTTAATTTTAAGCAACGGAATTTTCGTTGCTGCGAAATCAGCAACGGATAAATTCGTTGCTAAAAAATCAGCAACGACAAATCTGCATCCGGTATTTGCCGTTGCTAATTTCGTTGCTAAATTGTTTTAGCAACGGATTTTAGTATTATTTGCAACGGAGTAGTTCCTAATTACTACATTTTTAGTAATATGAGGAAATGTTAAATTTGTAAATATGGATTAGCTGGGAGGATACTATCATTGCCTTTGTTTATAGGATTTCTTTATTGCCTAGCAGGTAGTTTTGAAGGGAATTGACAAAGGGGGCATAGTAAGCAGCGGTGCACCTCAGATATCAAAAGAAGGATCTCTTGGTTGGAACTCAACAGATTATTCACATCCAAGGAGAGCCAAGCTTGGTACGAACTTTCAAAGTTTTTTTTTTTATTTTTTCCCTCATTTTGCTGACACATTTTCCAGGGAAAGGAAATGATTCTGTTTGGATTGGCATGTCTGAGCAGGCAGTAGAGAAGAGGTGCCACATTCTTTTGATGATGGTAAAGATGAAAGCCTTGACAATTCGATGGGTGGTCACGGAACATATTCTGATGGATTTTCTCATGAAAGGAAGACACCATATCAAGGGTCAAGCTCAAAATTGGAAATGATGCAGGAACATATCATGTATCCTGATAACAAAAGTCCAAAGCTAAAGGTAACTGACCCACGCATACTATGAATGAAGTGGTTTGTGCATGTGTTTATTAACCTAACCTTTGAAATCATTTGATGTGCTGTGAAGGGGGCCTTTTTTCCTCAATTAACATGACTAGAAAAATAGCTATCTCCAACATCATTTTGTTGAGAAATTTTTTTTGTTGCTTGTTATAATTTGGTTTTTTATTCAGATGATTTTCATCTGTGTTTACTGTCTGCCCCCTCTTATTCTTTAGTCGAGTCTGGTAAATGTCTGGCATGTTACATTATGAACAAGTTTACCATTTAAAGTGCCCGTAGTCTTCGTGCCTTTTAATAATTATATTGCTTTCCATGTGCAGCTATTAGAGAAACCTGGCTCATTTTCATATTTAATGAATTAAGTGTGTTTTATTTGAGCAGTGCTATGCTTTGGCCATTTACTCTTAGTTTTTTAAATTAGTAGCTGTTTAAAAGTATAATAATAGTTGTTTTTTAAATGTTTTTTTTTTTAGAAATATAGTAAAATAATACTTTTAAAAGAAAATCATTTTTAACATCAGTATATTAAAATGATGTACATTAAAAAAAAATTAATTTGAAATAAAAAATTAAAAAAAATCAATTATTTCAAAAGCATTTTTAAAATAAAACAAACATTCTCTTTGGTCATCATCTTGTAGCATTTCTATGTGATTTTGATGTTTATGTTTTCTTTGTAGATTCCCAGGGATTTACTGAGAATAGTTCTGGTTATGTGCCGCCATTGGGAGTTGATGGTGGGACTGATCTACACCTGTTGGCAAAGAAAATGGCACTTGAACGGCAAAGATCATTACCCAGTCCTTATCCATATTGGCCAGGAAGAGATGCTCCATCTATGGTTTCAAAGTCAGAAGTTCACTCAGACTCCCCGATGCAACATGCAAAACTCCTATCCTCGTTGGTTGACAATCCATATCAGCCTCCTCATTCTCCAAATGCTGATCTGATGTCCATTCTTCAAGGTCTATCTGACAGACCTGCCTCTGGCATAAATAATGGTGTTGCTGGTTGGTCAAGTTTTCCTGTTCAGGGCAGCTTGGATCTACTTCAGGACAAGATTGACTTGCATCATGCTCAGAATTTTCCTCCACAAGCACTCTTTGGGCAACAACATATATTGCAGCCACAGAACCCACCTTTAACAAACCTACTTGGTCAAGCTATAGATAACACATCTGGTATTATGACACCTGAAAAATTGTTGTCCTCAGCTTTACCCCAGGATCAACAGTTACTCAACATCTTGCAACAGCAGTACTTGCTGCAGTCACATTCCCAGGTTCCTCTTGCAACACCGCAGCTTTCAGTGTTGGATAAGCTTTTGTTACTCAAGCAGCAGCAGAAACAGGAGGAGCATCAACAGTTGTTGCGGCAACAGCAGTTACTTTCCCAGGTTATGTCAGAGCACCATTCTCATCAGCGTTTTGGTGAGCCATCTTATGGACAGTTACAGATTGCTGCAATAGCTACAGAAAATGCATTGGATCCTTCACGGCTTCAACCATCCAAAGAATTGTTTCCAATGGGTCTACAGTTGCCAGTTTCAAATGTGCAAGATGAACACACTACCAGTTTCTTGAATTTGCCGCCTCAAGTTAATCCAGATGTAACTTGTAATGTCAATTCAGAAACATCTTCTCTTCATCTTCCACATCAAGTGTTTGGGAATGCCAATCTTCAAAAAAGCTGGGGTACAATTCCTGGAAAAGTAAGTGAAATCCATCAGAAAGATTCTTTGCCAGCATCACCATTTGTTGATAGCTCGCCCTTGCCACGGCTGATTAACAAATCTACACAGAAGTCTTCTCTTGCACCTGAACCTGTCCTCTCTGCTGACTTCCATGCCCCTCTTTTTCCGGACCATACATCAGAAGTCCCTTGGAGAACTGAAGAAAGTGCAAAGGTTTTGGTATCGGAGGGTACTGCAGATTCTGTTCATCAGAATTCTCATGGAGTCTCTGATCCAATAGCATCAGCAGGAACCGGTGATAATGCAATTTCTAAGCCTGATCATGCCAGTGCTCTAAAAGTTGAACCAGATAGCTCACTTGATGAGCAGCAGGTTGATAGAGATCAATCCAACACCGAGCCTTACGTGTTGAGGTAAGAAAAGCTTCTGAGAAGAAATCCAGAAAGCAAAAAATTTCCAGGTCAACCTCCTCTGACCAGGCAAAGGCAGCATCGAAGGCTTCCTCTTTGCAGCAATCAAAGCAATCTGAAAATGAGGGCCCAAATGCTGACCACACAAGATTCGAGTCACATGATGAAACTGGAATATCTCTGCACAAGGCAAGAGACAAGAAGTTTGGGACTTCTGCAGAAGTTGTGGATTCCCAGCAGGTTGCAAGCTTATCACCTGCAATCAATTCTGGAGATGATGTTGGAGCCACAGAAGTTAAGGGTGAATCTAAACTGGTTGAGTCTGCTGTCTCAGTGCATAGCATGCAGATGCAATCAAGTCAGCGTGTTTGGAAACCTGCTCCTGGCTTGAAACCAAAGTCATTTTTGGAAATTCAACAGGAAGAACAAAGGAAGATTCAGGTTGGCATGGCAGTTTCTGAGATCAGCACTTCTGTCCACCACACAAGCTCACCTACTCCTTGGGCAGGGGTTGTGGCCATCCCAAAAATTTCTAGAGAGATTCAGAGAGAAGTAAATAATACTAAGATAAATGTGGGAAAAGCAGAAACTTCACCGTCTTCAAGGAGCAAGAAAAGCAAGTTGCATGATCTATTGGCAGAAGTTGTTTTGGCGAAGTCTAATGATACAGATATGGAAGTTTATGACTCTTTATATAGCCTAACTACTCAACAAGTCACGACTACCAGTGTGGAATCTATAGATGATGGAAACTTTATTGAGGCTAAAGAGACTAAAAAGAGTCGCAAAAAGTCTGCTAAAGCGAAGGAGGCTGGAACTAAGGCAGCAGTGCCTGTACCTTCTACTGAAATGGCTGTTAGTTCAAGTCCCATCGAGAAAGGGAAAGGCTCTCGCACTGTGCAGCAGGAGAAGGAAGTAATTAGGTGGGTTATGCGAATCCGGAATTCTTTTATTGTAATTAGGTGGGTTATGCGAATCCGGAATTCTTTTATTTTTTAGCAGTTAAATTGCTTATACTGGCTTTGCTACCCACTTTTTATGCATGGAGGAGGGGTAACAGTTAATTTAGTTCCGATTTCGTGCTCTCACCAGTGAGGATAGAAGTAACGTGTTTTTATGTATTTTTTATTTTAAAAATATAAAAATTCATTCTAGAACTGTTTATTTTATTTCTTTTGAAGATGACTTGCTGTGCTTTGATAAAATCCTTGGTGTCCGATGGCTGTCTTGCCTTCGGGGTCATGGTATTTTGCAATTGCTTAAGATCAGAAGGTTTAGGCATCATAAGGAGCTAAATAAATAGAAATTTCTTCCATATTCTTAACATATTGTTAAAGTTTTTAGGTTCCGAGAAGTTTAGTATGCAGTTTTTTTTTTATCTGGTATTCTTTTATATTTTTAAAGGATAAGACTAGTCTCGTTCGAGATTTGTGGCTGCTCCTCTTAATAAGTACGCTTTCTAGAGATCGAATTGTTCAATATGCAGTTTGGTAAGTTATATTGTTGGATCAAATTAAAATTTTAATAGAAAATTCTGAAGGTCTTATTTCATATTTAGTTAAAATATCAAAAAATAAAATATCAGAAATCAAGAAGTCATTCAAATAAGGCTCACGAGTTACCGTGCGAGATTATCTTTATTTTTCTTACTGTATTTGAGTTTTTTTTTTCTATTTAACTTAAAACTTTTAATTTAATTAGTATTTTACTATTTAAGAATCCTAATACTAAATGAATTCTATTAATTATATAAGTTTTAATTAGAAATCATTTATCATTAAAGATTTAATGTAAATAGAGGTATCTAGTTTATTTTGTAAAAAACATTATTATTAAGACTTTTAATAAAACATAGTTTTATCTAAATTTCCATATAGCTTAGGTCTGTAACTTTTGAACTTGAGAACCCTAACTATTAACCATACTATATGTTGCGTCAATTGGTATCAAAGCAAGTTGACCTCTTTGATAGACAAAGACAGTAGCAACCCACTTCGTTATGTATGAGTGGAGGCTTTCTGGAACGTTGTGCGAGCTCAGAAGCAAAAAATAGATTGTTTGGAGCAAACCATAACAGGTTTAGCTCAGCTAATGGGTATGATAAATAGGGATCATGAGGAGAGTAACTTGCTAAAAAGTAGGACGTATCGTACACAAATTTTCTTGTGGTACTAGAGAATGATGATTTGAATTTCTAGACTATAGAACTCGTATTAGCATGTCTTTAATTTCATCTTGGCAAGATTTGAGACAATCATTAATTTTGAAGTTTATAAAAATGATTATGAAGAGATTTTATATTAAGTAGATAATTTAATATATTATTATTATTATTTGCCTTATGTTCAACATTCTCAAACGAAGAGGAAAAACATGGAGGAGTTTGGTGAATACAAAATTTCAAAGTTATCTAATCATGTTGAAGAAAAATGAGATTAAAGAGGTTGCCGACAAACAATTTAGTCCTTTGATCTTAAGTTGGAGAAGCTAGTGGCAAACGATGATTTTTTAGTCATGGATGAAAATCTTACAAACAAAAACATGGTAATTTTTGACAATTCTCCTAAAAATATATTCAAATATTACCTTGAAGTTTCTTTATATTTAAAGGTTGAAGAATTGGAAGTCATAGATGATGATGAGGTCAAGCTCGAAAAAATAAAAGAATTCGTGAGGAATTACAAGTGGACTTCATAGAAATAAAAAGTATAACATTAAACATGGAGTTTTTTTTAGCATGCGCACATCATAAACTAAATTTTGAAGTTCATTAGTCAAAGATATGCTACTTTGTGAAAATGTTGGCTACATTATTATATTTGAAATATTTATTCACTTGGAGTGGAAGAGTTCAATTCTTGATAGATAACTTGAGAGCGAGTTTTTTAGAAGTAAAGGGGATTGACATGGTAAAAATTCCTCCATATTCTTGTCATAATAATGGTTATTGCACTATTTCATTAATGATTAAGATTTTTAGGTTTTGAGAAGTTTAATAAAAGTCTAAGATGCAATTTGATAAATTAAACATAATTTTTATACGACAATTGGATCGAGCTAAAAGTTTGATAAAGATTTTGAAGGCTCTGCTTTATATTGAGTTAAAATTTCATGATGATGTGAAATCAAGAAAACACTCAAATAAAGTTCGAAAGTTATTATGCGAGATTGTCTTTATTTTCTATGTTGTATTTGGAATTATTATTTTTTACCTAAGACTTTTAATTTAATTAGTATTTTTGTAACAACACGGCTTTCAAGCCCAAAACAATTGTAACAACCCGGCTTTTTTTTTCTGTACTTGACACCCATCGTGTCGGTAATCGGCGAACATGTTCCCTCACATTATCAGGATACAATCCATATACCAACAACAATCAACATTTCATTTAAAAGTGAATCTTACATAAACACATAATATTATGATTGCATGATTAGAAGTTCACATTAAAAAAAATATATACATACATAGACATGAGTTTGTATTCTATCCTATAAATAGTCATCACGAATTTAAACAAAAAGGATCTAATAATAGTTATACAATTCAGTACATTGATTCAAACAAAATACATTATGATTTAGAATGCAATTACATGATTCCTTGCAAAAGTAGGTTCTCATGTATTGGGTTTCGTAGGCACCTTATTGGTGTGACGTCCCTACTGCAATATAAAATATTTACAAGAATGCAATTACTTAATAATAATGATGATGAGAAACGGTCTGGTAGTTTAATGAAGCATTAACATTATCTCATATTTGAAGTGTGACATTTGTAGTTCCTTCATGTTTCTGGTATAAACAACTTGTAGTATATATAGATGCACCAATTCTTACAATCAGCTATAATCTTAAATCTGGTCATCCTCTTAAGGCATCATTTGTCGAGGTTAACCGTTCACTCACCCCGGCCATCCACTTGGAATGCCATCAGCCAAAGCTACTCAACCGTTTGTCCCAGTCATCCATTCGAATGCCATCAGCCAAAGCTAATCCATCATTTGTCCTTGTCACCTATTCGGATACCATTAGCCGAAGTTAATCAATCATTTGTCCCGGTCATCCCTTCGAATGCCATTAGCCGAAGTTAATCAACCATTTGTCAACATTTAAGCATTTGGCAATCTGATATTTGAATTAACACAATACAGTAACATTCATGATAAAGTATTTTATTATTCAAGGTCATCCCCTCATATACCATTAGTCAAAGCTAATCAACCATTTGTCAACATTTAAGCATTTGGCAATCTGATATCTGAATTAACACAATACAGTAACATTCATGATAAAGTATTTTATTATTCAAAGTCATCCCCTCAGATACCATTAGCCAAAGTTAATCTTGTAAAGTATTTCCCGGCACTCCTATCACGGATGTCATTAGCCGAAGCTAACCGTGTAATTCATTTCCCGACACTTCTATCACGGATGCCATTAGCCAAAGTTAATCTTATAAATATGCTAGACTTTATTTACATTGAACACGATATTTATTGTAATTACATTCACCAGAGAAATTTTAAATTGTATAGGTGCAAATAGGAGGGGGAAAATCACGCACCTGCTTCGCCTGTCTCGTGACCTCTCCTAACAGAAGATCCAATCCTGGTTGCTCCTCCTAAATCACAAGGAAGTTTTTGGTTATGATTCCTTCAAGTTGATATTATAAAGGCTCCATATTCATTCATTACTCATATGTTACTTTCTATGCATGTTCATTTCCTCATAATAATAAACATACATATATCAAGTATACTTTTAAAGTTAGTATCTCAATGTGCAAGTATTTGTATGACTCATTTTTTTATATCCTTACATATAATATTCACGGGAAAGTCTACTGTTACTGTCCAACGGTTGTTGTCCAGCCGTTGTTGTTTGAAAAGTTGATGTCCAATGGTTGTTGTCCACCCGTTGCTGTTTAAACAGCTGTTGTCCAACTGTTGATGTTTGAACAGTTGATGTCCATCGGTTGGTGTCCAACCATTGTTGTTTGAACAGTTGTTGTCCAACGGTTGCTGTTTGAACCGTTGTTATCCATCAATTGCTATCCAACCATTGTTGTCCATCGGTTGCTATTTGAACAGTTGTTATCCATCGATTGTTGTCCAACTGTTGCTGTTTGAACTCTCATCAGATTTTTTAACTATATTTAGAGTTATAGACCTCCATTTCAAGCGAGATTGGTCTCATTGGAAAGCTAAAACACGAGACTACAAGTTCTTTGAAAGAAAGAGAACCTAGTTCTGCCTCTAAGATAGTCAAAATCGCTCATCAACTAATCAGTCCTACTCCTTGTAGAGTCAGTCATGACCCAGTCTCGGTTGGTGACCTATAACTGGAGTTCTACAGCTCCAAATTGGGCAAGACCAACTTCCTTAGTTATCTAACATCCAAGACTACAATTGCTATGAGAAACTTGATCCTAATTCCCTCATCCTCCTACTTAAATTCTCTCTAAAATTCAGGAGACGAATCTGTCCAGATTCATCAACCTTTCCATTTACACACAATTTAACTCTTTCTCTTCTAGCTCAACCCCTAGCCATATCACATATTGTTTAAGAGTGTCAAAAATATATTTTTAAGAGCCAATTTATCTTATTTATTTCAATCTTTCCTCTGATGCATAATTGACCAAAAGCACGGCCTTAAGGAACCAAGAGTTCCTTCACTCTTTTCATGCTAATTTCATTAAATTCACACAAAATCAATTTTGACAATAGTTTCAATCAACCATAAATAACAAACGAATAATATTCCAAACAATCCATACGATCAAGTTATAATGCATTATTATGACTATAACATATTCAAATATCAATTTCATCAAATGGTGAAATTTCCAGAAATATGGGTTTATCCGAACTAACTTCAAACTTACAGACATATTGTGCGAGAAGCACAACTTCTATATATAGTGTTTCCTTCTGATCTCCACAGCTCAGAATCTAGACAGCATCAGGAAGAACAACATATCTAAATTATAGCTCGATCCGACGGTGGCCGAAGGAGAAAACAGTCGGTGACGAAGACTATCCAGAAGTGTATTTTTCCAGAAATATTCCTTCGGCGATATCTCTCAAACGGGGTCTGATATAAAAGATCCCTCCAGTAAAACTATACATGACATGGAGGAGAACAACATATCTAAATATCGTTCTGATCCAACGATGAAAGGTGGAGTTATAGCTGTCGCATTTTCTGCCATCAATATGTCCTTTCTCTAGCCTCTATTTAAACTCTCTCTTGCTCTTGCAAGTACCTCCAAGATAAAAATAGAATGATATTTATAGTGCTATCATTTTGTTAATTGTACATTTATCCCCACCTCTTTTATAATTTGCACATAAACTCCTAACCTTCTGTTACTTGAATATTGACCTCTCTTGGTCTTATGTATTCATTATGTCCCAAAAAAATGTTTTTCTTTTCAACAATTTAGTACTATATTCACTTTTCATTTCATTAATTTCACTATTTTTATCTTGATTTAGGTTTCTTTAATTTAATTTAACCCATTTTACTATTGGTTAAATTTCTTATATTTTAATAACCTAGAAAATTATAATTAGGAGTTTACAATTTTACTATTTATGAATCCTAATTTCAAATGAGTTCTATTAGTTATACAAGTTTTAATTAGAAATAATTTTCTATAAAGAATTCTAGTTTTAATTAGGAATCATTTCTCATAAAGAATTTTAAAACTAATATAAATAGAGGTGTCTAGTTTATTTTGAGAAGAATATTATTATTAAGAATTTTAATAAAATATCAAAAATATTTCTCTAAATTTCTCTACCAATATATAATCCTAGGGTTTAGAGAACCCTAGCTTCCAAGCTTGTTAGGCACGTCAAAACCAAGCTTCCAATTATTAATGTACTATGGTCGGGTTTTGTAAGGAATTGTAGGCTTGTGTTTGGTTCCTGACAAAATTAAAGGTCAAGGCAATTCCGGGTTGCATAATACTCCATATTTCCTCCACTAAAACTAAAAATAATGTAGATTTCTAGACCAAGTAAACCTCAGCATTTCAGCATCGATGAAAGTATCATGAAATTTTATTTCATGGTTTAGTTATAGTACAACAAATTAAAAGAAGAAGAAGTTAAATAACGTATAGTAATTTACACACGTACTTAAAATATACATACAACTTTTATTTTCATAAGGAAATTTATCCTATATATTGATCTGTTCAGCTTTGCATTCTTGATGAGAAAGGTCATTTGGAAATATTGTTGGAGGACGAGAGAAGTGTTGGGGATTTCTCCCCCTATGGATCGGTGGTGTTCATGATCATTGCCCAAAGAAGGCTAAGCACACTGACACAATATTTAATGTGATTTGGCAAATTGTATACATGCATGAGAGTAGTTTATATTATTAGAGATAGAGAAAGAATACAACATACAGAGGAGGATCACATCCACTCAACTCAACTCCTATCTCTCATTGTTGCATAAAGCTGCTGCTGGCAACCCTTCTTTCTTTTTCTCTTCTTCTCTATTTTGTAGCACTACTACTGGACTTTCTCTCTTTTTATGTTGTATTCTTGGTGCCAATTTATAGGCTTCAATAACAGCTTCTGCTACACTTGTCAACAATGGTGGCTACTCTTTGTTAATGGTTGGTGCAGCTTCTTTTGACATTAGCAGCTGCCACCAACAACCCACCATTGTAGCCTCCTTCTTTGACAATGTCAATAGGCTGCAAATGTTGCACCAGCAGCCCTCTTTGACTCTCACAAGTTGGCCTTCTTTCTTTGACAATGGCAGTCAGCTTTTTCTAGCGGATGGGATGCAGATGCTGCCACATAAATGAAAATATCCCAACAATCACCTCATTTGCCATTTATGTAGGCAATTGTCTTATTGCTTCTTCTTCTTCATCGACCACCATAATGACCTTCAGATGCCTCCTGATCGAGCAATCTCTCTTAATAATTCACTACCATTACTTTCGATCTCAATCTCAATGATCAGACTATACCATTGCATCCAGAACGATCAAATTAGTTGGAAACAAGTCTGAAATCGTCCAAATCGCATTTCAAACGGCTAAGATTTGATCAACACAATTCTGGCCTAATGAACGACCCAGATTCAATCTCAAATCCGGTTGCACATAGGATCAGCTACACTGGATCCTATCCCTCGGCTCACAGCTCGGCTCCAACTCAGCTCCTCTCGGCTCTGCTCACGGCTGATGACGTGGTAAGTGGGTCCACTGAGCTGACTGTCAGCTGACTGGGCGCTCACATGGCATGCCAACTGTGCATGCTAACGCCATGATTATGTCATGCTGACATCATCCTTATCCAGGTCAGTTACGTGGGTTGGGTCATCTGGTATTCGGGTCGGGTCAGCCCATCCGGGCGAAGAAGACGTGTGGTATACGTGGAGCGTGTCGGCGAACGTGAGCACCAGTGTGCTTGTCTCCTCCTCCTCTACACGGTGGTATGGTCATAACATTATTTTGACAACTTTCATTTTTGAGCTAAAAATCAAACACCACTTTAAACCATAAGCTCTGATACCAATTATTAGGGATTTCTCCCCCTGCGGATCGGTGGTGTTCATGATCATTACCCAAAGGAGGCTAAGCACACTGACACAATATTTAACGTGTTTCGGCAAATCGCCTACATCCACGGGAGTAGTCTATATTATTAGAGATAGAGAAAGAGAAAGAATACAACATATAGAGGATGATCACATCTACTCAACTCAACTCATATCTCTCATTGTTGCATAAGGCAACAGGGCTGCTGCTGGCAGCCCTTCTTTCTTTCTCTCTTCTTCTCTCTTTTGTAGCTCTACTACTGGACTCTTTTTTTTTTTTTTTGTGCTGCACTCTTGGTGCCAATTTATAGGCTTCAATAACAGCTCCTACTACACTTGTCAACAATGGTGGCTACTCTTTGTTAATGGTTGGTGCAGCTTCTTTTGACAGTAGCAGCTGCCACCAACAACCCACCATTGTAGCCTCCTTCTTTAACAATGTCAATAGGCTGCAAATGTTGCACTAGCAGCCCTCTTTGACTCTCATAAGTTAGCCTTCTTTCTTTGACAATGGCAGCCATCTTCTTCTAGAGGATAGGCTACAGATGATGCCACATAAGTGGCAATATCCCAACAATTTATGTGTTGAACTGCTAAGTGGGATATTTTAATTGCCTTAAAGAAAGGCAAAATTAGAACACTCTGGACACCTGATCATGTGGACAATTAGAGGTGTAAAGTGAAAATTGACGAAGACTAATCTTGAAGAATCTAAGCACTGGTAGTCTAGCCGGATGTTGAGAAATCAAGTATAAAACCAGGATATTCCAGATCACTTGTAAAGGAAAGCCGCAACAAAGCTAGCAAATGGTTGTATATATGGAAAGACAGTCCGATGGATAGATATGACCTAATAAGTTCTATCTAAAAGATTGGGTTTTAAACGGGACCAATGTGACCCTTCCAATCTTTCCTGGGAACTTGCTTAGTGGAAGGATTATCCACACGGTACTATTTTCGTATATATAGCAGTTTGCAATGAAACGACTAAAGACTAGCAAGACGATGACATAAGAGAACGGTTGGGTTCTGTATGTTCAAGGATTTGATGGAGTGGTGATTTCTCGAGGGTAGAATTGATGAATGGAAGAGAAATACAGCAAAGAGATAAAGATTGGAACCCTATTTTGACTTGGATATGTGTTGTAACAGGATGAGCTGCTGTCAAACATAAAACAAAGAATAAGGAGAATCTAGAGAACAGAAATTGCACGATGGCACACGGAGATTGTGCATGAGTACCCGTGATCCAACGAGGTACTGTAATGAGACAAGTGCAAGGAGGAGGAGAGTTCCCAGATGAAGCTCAAAGTAGAGACTATGTGAAAAGTTATGTACAACAGGAAGTCTTTTGTGCTCTTAATAAAGACAATAGGCGAAGACCTTTCCAATACATGCAAGGATGGAAAGAGAGCTATTGCAGAGACACCTAATTAAAGTGGTGCAAACGCCTGTGATAAAAGGCGACCGCCTATGATGAAAGGTGAAGACACCAAAACAGAGTTGGTGTGGGTGGAGTTATCAAGTAGAAAGGCGTAGAAGCTCCAGACATAGAAATTGAGATGGAGGATTGTGACAAATGTACCGCAACTCTCTTTTTATATGATCAGTGGCAGTTATCTCTCCCATAGTCCACATGGTGGTAGAGAATTTTAAAGTCACTTTGAAGCATCTCAATTGTAGGAGGATGTGACCACCTATGAAAGGCAAAAACACCTTAGAAAGAAGGTGTGTAGGCCATGATATGAGCCCAAGATCAGATCGCCCCCCCATGACAATAGGCGAAGACACCTCAGAGGTGTGAGGGCCACAATATGAGCCCAAATTCAAACTGCCGCATGACGATGAGTTGAGACACCTCAGATAGAAGGTGTAAGGGCCACCATATGAGCCCAAGTTTAGACCATCTTATGACGACAGGCGGAGACACCTCTTACAGAAAGTGTGAGGGTCATGATATGAGCTCAAGTACAAATCACCCCATGACGACGGGCAGAGACACCTCAGGAAAAGGTGTGAGGGCCATGATAGGAGCCCAATTACAGAACGTCTCGGAGCCAATATGATGGCTAGATATGAATGGACAGGTGTATGGATAGCCAATGAAGTGGCTATGATGAGTATGAAGATAAATATGGATCAACCTTTAATGGGTTGCCCTCATGGTTAAAGGTAAAGAGCTACCTGGACTTGTAGGACTAAGAGCAAGAGATTCACGGAGAAGTAAGGCGTGGTTCATAGGGTGGAACAGAGGGCATACGCAACTCTGAGATGAGTAAACTCTTGGAAGAGTGGTGAGCTCGTGATCTCATTGAAATACTCAGATAATGACTGTCGTACTCGGAAATAGATATTTCCATTTGAGAGTGGTGTTTGATTTTTACCTAAAAATAAAAGTTGTCAAAATGATGTTTTGACCATACCACTGTGTAGAGGAGGAAGAGACGAGCACACTAGTGAAAACGGTACAACATTTAGACGTTGAAAATGGTCGCACGCACCATTACGCGCCGGCGAGGCGTCTGCCTACAAGCGCCGACGCACCTCACGCGTCTTCTTCGCTCAGATGAGCTGACTCGACCTGAAAACCAGATGACCAAACCCGCGTGACTGACCTGGATGAGGATGATGTCAACATGACATAATTATGGATCAGCATGCACAGTTGGCATGCCATGTCAGCGCCTAGTCATCTGACACGTTAGCACAGTGGACCCATCTTCCACATCATCAACCGTGAGTCGAGCTAAGTTGAGCCGAGCCGAGCCGAGCCAAGAGGAGCCGAGTTGGAGCTGAGTTGTGAGCCGAGGAATAGGATCCAGTGTAGCTGATCCTACGTGCAAACGAATTTGAGATTGAATCTAGATCGTTCATCAGGCCAGAATTGTGTTGATCAAATCTTAGCCGTCTAAAATGCGATTTGGACGATTTCAGACTTATTTCTAGCTAATTTGATCGTTCCGGATGCAATGGTATGGTCCAATCGTTGTGATTGAGACCAAAAGTGGTGGTGGTGAATTATTAAGAGAGATTGCCCGATCAGGAGACATTTGAAGGTCGTTATGGTGGTAATGAAGATGAAAAAGCAAGAAGACAATTGCCCACATAAATGGCAAATGAGGTGATTATTGGGGTATTATCACTTATGTGGCAGCATCTGCAGCCCATCCTCAAGAAGAATTTGACTGCCGTTGTAAAAGAAAAAAGACCAACTTGTGAGAGTAAAAGATGGTTGCTAGTGCAACATTTGCAGCCTATTGACATTGTTAAAAAAGGAGGTTGCAATGATGAGTTGTTGGTGGCAGCTACTAATGTCAAAAGAAGTGCACCAACCATTAACAAAAAATAGCCACCATTGTTGACAAGTGTAGCAGGGGCTGTCATTGAAGCATATAAATAAGCACCAAGAGTGCAGCACAAAAAGAAAAAGAGTCTAGTAGCATAGCTACAAAAAAAAGAAGATAAAAAGAAAGAAGAGCTGCTAGCAGTAGCCTTGCTGCCTTATGCAACAATGAAAAATAGGAGTCGAGTTGAGTGGATGTGATCCTCCTCCGTATGTTGTATTCTTTTTCTATCTCTAATAATATAGACTATTCCCGTAGATATAGGTAATTTGCCGAACCACGTTAAATATTGTATTAATATGTTTAGCCTTCAATTGACAACTATCAGAATATCACCGGTCGGAATTCTCAACAAAAAAAGGAGAGGAGCTTGCAAGTAACAACCGATCTCTTTCAATCTGACTGTAGATGAAAAATGATATTTATTTTTGTCATCTGCCAAGCTTCAAGCAGGCCGAAATAAGTTTCAGCGATCGCAAGAGAAAAATACCATTGGCTAGACTTCCTCAGTACTTTCCGTTGCTGACTTGAGATTTTTTCTCCTTCGGCTAGCATTCCAACAAAAAAACAAACACGAAACAATTGGAACATCATGCTGTCTAAGACATTAATTGTCTAAATTAAGAAGTCTGAAGTGCAAGAGTTTGAGTTGTAAGTTCATTATGCATACATTATCTATGAACCAGATGTTCATATGCTTCTTGAATAATAATTTCCAATCAAAAGTTCAGTTAATTTAGATTTTTTCCAATTATATCAAGATAGACCAGATGTTATCATATGCTTCTTGAATCTTAATTAATTAGGAAAACATAAACAAAATAACATTTCAAAAAAAGATGGCTGGAGAATAACAAAAATATATATATATCTTTTTTGAAAAGCAATGGCCATGGAATCCCCTTTCCAGCACTAAAAGCAACAGCCAAAAACTAATGGCATCGAGAGCAAGTTAAGCCAAAGAAACACACCCTCCAATAATATAATCTGATCAATTATGCAGCAGCAAGTAGCAACAAGGAATTGCTTACCGTTGTAGATTGAACAGGAAAAGGGTCATCAAGATTGATGGTGGAGCTAATAGAAAGCTTGGCAATCTCAGAAACAGCAGCATCTCGAACAGCAGTCACATCACTTGCTAAAGCCTCATAAGCAGCTTGAAAAGCCCGTTCCCAAAATCGAGGCAATCTTGTACCCCTACTGCTATGCGTGTACACGTCCCACATGCGCCACACCAGTTTCTTCTTCTCCTCCACTTCCTATTATACATGTTCAGTAATCAACCCCGTAGAACAAATCAAATGCTAAATCTTTTGTTTTTTGTATTTTCAAAGAAAAAGACATGAAATCAATGAACAAGATCACATACGAGAATGTCGACATCATCTTGAGTTTGGAAGCCGAGGTTGTCAGGGTGTTGTGAGAGGTCACCAGTGGACCATTTGAGAGTAATAGAGCCAGTGAACATGGACCAGAAAGCAAGGAGGAGGATTGCAGATAAGACCCAGAATTTGTAACGAGTCTTACATGGTAGACTAGACTCTGAGCTTTCTCTCTTAATTAGTACTGTTGTGGTGGTGGTGGTTGGGGTGGAGGTGGAGGTGGAGGTGACTGTTGAAGGTATTGTTATGACTGTCGGTGCATCACCATCGTTCATTTTCTGTCTAGTTTAGTTCACAAGCAGTGTTACGCTTGAGAGGGAGCTGGTGGAGTGGAGAGAATTATTGAGGTGATGTTCTTGGTACTACTGAGTAGGTGGCCAGTCACAAGCGGTGTTAGATGTGAGTGGGAATTTGGCCTAGCATTCACACAGCAACTACCCACCAAGTGGATCCCACAGCGTTTGTGTTTTGATTTTTGGTGCGGAAAAATATTAGAAAAATAACAGTATAAGTCATTAAGAAGAGCTAACGAGAATAATAATCATTTCAAAATTCAAGTTTTATTCAAATTAATTAAGTTTTACAAAAATCAACTTAAAAGTTTATAAAAATCAACCATAAAAAAAAAACTCATTGAGAGCATAACAAGACTCCATTTTTGACATATTTGGATATTAATTAAAAAAAACTCATTGAGAGCATAACAAGACTCCCTTTTTGACATATTTGACATATTAATAAAAAAAATCTCAACGAGATGATTTTAATTATATATTAAAAAATAATTAAATAAATTCTTGACTAATTAAAGATTTTTTCTAAATTAATTATAATTTTATTTGATAGTTTAAGGTGTTATTATATGAACCATCTAGTAAACATCTTTCTATCTGCAATATATGTGTAAAAAATATAGCTTAGTATGTGTCCCTAATAATACATTTTTTCTTTTATATTTATTTCTCATGTCGCATCATTTAATCTCTCCATCAATCTATTATTAAAACTCTTTAACTATTTTAAATAACAAATGTTAACAAAAACTCATTAAAACTTTCTAAAGAGAACTGTTTGATAGGATATATTTTGCATATCATGAATACCGTCGAGCTTAGCATGGGAAAACATGTTATGCTACCAGCTTTCTATTGATAAAAAAAATTAACCATTCAAGGAGTGTCAATCTCTTTCAATCAACAAAGAACACCACCGCGATCTAGTAAAGGAAATCAAAAGAGAAAACTAGAATTTCAATGCACAACTTTCAGTTTTTATTATGTTTCAAGTGCCTAACCTTCGATTTTTTTTATTTCTCTTCAATTTGAATGCATTTTGTCACGTGAGAATGCCTACATGGCTGGTATTAACTGACACGTGGTAAATATTGGATCCCGCTTGAAATTAGAGAAAATTATAAATCCAGTGCCCAGCCTTTGATTTTGTTCTATTTTATAACCATTTTTTAATTAATAATTAGAGAAAATTATAAACATTTTTTTTTCTCTTCTTTATTCCGGAGACATTTTTCATATATATATATATATATATATATATATATATATATATATATTTGATCTGATAAAATTATCTCTAATTATTTTCAAATGTTTCTTAAAATTTATTTTAATATTTTAATATATAAAGATACACCCAATTGTCTACTATTATTTTAATATTTTTAAAATTTCTTCACCCCACGTATAATTAAAAGCTTAAAACAATAAAAATTCAATAAAATATAATGATGCAATTTTTATTCATGTATATAATTTTAATATTTGCTACAAATACATTTTCAAGTGAAATCTTTAAATTAAAGGATTTGTAAACTCTATGATGTTAATAACACCACATTAAAAATAAATGGATATGTAAACTCTTTAATTTTACAATACTAAAATATTAATATTAATACTAATACGAGATCAAATTTTTATTTAGTTTTTTTCATGGAGTTTTTTTTTTTTTGAGAGCTTTCAATTATTTATATTACAAAATATAAGAATTTAAATCAAAATCTAAATTTTTTTTAGATTATTTATCCATGCATTTACTTATATTTAGTTCATCATATAATCAAACAAACTTTATTTAATAAAATGACAAAATACATCTTTTCTTTCATGTTTATTTTTTTATTCTTGAACATTGAGTTGATAAGTATTACACTTTCTAGTATGTTTTAATTTATCTTAACATCTTTTTCTTTTTTCAAAATATCATTATTTATATATTAGATTAATTAAAAATTAAATTTTATATATTTTTTATTTAGTTTAATTGAGAATTTTATTTAATTTATTTTTAGCAGAAGTGATAAAATGGAGATTTGCAGGCCAGAGGAAAAAAAGAAGAAAAAATAAAGCCGGAAAACATATTATCGGCTCAGAAGGTTGCACGTCAAATCATAGACAATTTTCATAAGTCCAGACATAATTGAAGCAACTTCATCACTGCAGGAGAATAAAAAGCAGCATCAAACATTAAAAATCTCTCTACCAACAACAACGTGAAGAGATAAATCAGAGGAAATTCTGATATACTGGAAATCAAGATAAAAGTAGAACAAACAAGGAAACAATTTCAAATAATCTCAGAGGAAATTCCGCAGACAATCAACACAGCATCAGATTCAGACCGCCCGTCTGCTTTTTCTCATCATCGATGAACATTTAATCACACTACTTAATACATAATTAAAAGAAAAAAAACAGTTCTAATAAAGATTGACAAAGGCATCAGATAATAAGCGGAGTTTTTGGTCCCCATTTAATTCAGTGTGTAGGATAAGAATTTTTTTCCATCATTTGCCTTCATCACTATTTCTAAACCAAGAAATAATCATAAAAAAGAGAAGCAATCGAAGAAAGTATTGGCATCAGATAATAAGCGGAGTTTATGCTCAACACAACAATTCATTCAGAGTGTAGGATAAACATATTGCTCATCAATTGCCAAAATTGTTTTTTTTTAATGCAAAGAAAATCAAACAAATTGATAGAAATATAGGTAGGTCCATTTGACACCAAGGCAAGATAATAATATGCAATGGGCTGGTAAGCCAACCTTATTGGATCTTTGCATCCGTTTTATCTTCTCCAGCTTTCCATTTTTTGCTGCCCGAGAAGTGGGTAAACAGACGCAGCAAATTCTAATCGATCTTAAACTATCGAAAACAATCAATCCAGAGATTAAAATTTAAAAAAGAAAAGAAAAGGAGCATTGAAGCTGCAGAGAGAGACTAGAAAAGAAGGAAGAAAGTTGTTGAACGAACCGAGTAGGGGCGACGGCGAGTAAGAGCATTGAGGTTTGATGCTGCCTTTAAATAGGGGTTTTACATGAATTAGGGTTTTCTATAAGAACGCCTCTTTTTATTGGACTGCGGAAGGAGAGGAATTAGGCCCATTATTAGAATAGGTGGTCATTGTAAGTGTCAGATTAGACCCGAATATGTGAATCTCGAGTGCTTTTAAACACGGCCCATGTATAAGATTATTATTGCAATTTCTTGTTGATTTCTTTTTTTGTTTTTTTAAATATATATAATTACAAAAAAAAAATGTGATTTAATTATGTTTTTTTTACTTAACTGCTATTCTTTCAGGAATTAAATAGAATAACTAAATTACTCTAATATGTAATATATGAAAAAATCGTTATCACCCACAGAAAAGCTATTATATTTTATATTCTTTCTTTTCTGCCCAATTAGTCTCCTCCCACTGATTCAAAATCATCCACCCACAGCTGCATATCCTCCCTTTTCCTAGTGCGCGTTTGGAATACCGTTAAATCGTGTTGTTTAAAATTCAATTTTTGTTTTTGTTAAAGATTATATTTTTTTATATTTTTAAATTTTTTTGACATGTTAATCTCAAAAATAATTTTTTAAACAAGTAATTTTAAAATATTTTTAAATAAAAAATATTTTAATTCACAACCACTATTAAAATATTTCTAAATAAAAAATATTTTAAATCACATATTTCTAAATAAAAAATATTTTAAATCATAATTACTACTGTAATTACAAACAAATTCATATATCCCCGGAAAAAACCCCCTCCAGTCCTCTCCTCGTTGTCTTGCAAGTGTAAAAATAAACTTCAAGAACAGAGGTAATAATAATTTGCTTTCATAGGAACTGAATAGAGATATCGAAAATGATGGCAAAGTTGTGATATTTAATAAAGGGCTCATTAGTCATTAATTAATATAAAATAACAATTCTATAAACAATCTGACCTTTTTTATTGAGTCTTTTTTCACACTAGAGTGAGGATATAAAATATCATGAATGAATTTATAAACTGTAGGATGTAAAATATAATTTTAAAAAGAATGGAGGCAAAGTGAAAAAATAGATAAATTATATTAATTTCCCCCCTTTTTTTAAGGTTGATAACTAAAGTGATTTATAAATTGTGGCAATAATCACCCATTTTTACTTTCTTTTTAAAAAAAAAGATAAAATATTAAAGTATTTGGTTGTGTTCAAATTTAATCCTAGACCCCTATTTTATTTTGAACTTAATTAAGCCCAAATCAATTAAGAGATCCAATTGCCATGTTATTTTCTTGCTATATATTTTTTTATTATTATTAATGAAAGACCTATTGAAAAAACTCTAATATTCATCACTTAATACTTTAGCTAGTTATATTAAATCATGTCTATTAATTGATAATTATATTAATATTGATATGATTTATGTAATTTAAGAAAGTTATTATAAATATAAAAATTATAATTATATAAACTTTAAGAAAATCACGAGACAAACCGTTATTCCCCACCTAACCTAGTGTTGGGTTTATTCATAAAAATTAAAATGCATGAAGGTATTAATTCATACCCGACGTGCTTATGCATGAGCAGTATATAAAAATGCATGTTGAATGTGCTAAAATTAAACAAACCAAAACAAACACGCAAACAATCAAATGAGTAAAGCTTAGTCCAACTAGACAAGGCGCTTCTTAGTGGAGTCGTCATCATGTCATGATGTGCATGACGTCGAATGATTATAAGTTCAGGAGTCGCCACCGAGTGTTATGATCATTAAAAAATCTAATATTCTGCAAGAGTCCGGGTGAGGGACTGATTGTGCATGGGGAAGACACATCACTCCCAGTGCACCCTACCTACATTGTTGTTTGATTGTTGTTTTAAGTTTTGTTCATATCTGTTGGTCTTGTTTAAGGTATAAGGCAAATCTCCCCTCGTAAGGAAGTTTATATCTTATTGGGTTAAATCATAACTATTCTAAAGTCCATACTTATTTATTTCTTGAATGTAGCTAAGACCTAGCATTCCGAATGACAAACTAATTATAATGGGATTTTTTGTATTTTGGACAAACCCTAATGGATAATCATAAACCGTTTATGATATCCATTTCTATATTTTTTAAAATATGATGAAAAGATGATTTAATTTTCTTTTTTTAGAAAATATATATGAAAAACCTTTAGGACTTGATCTTATGCATGAAAACCAAACACATTTTTTTATATGAAAGTTTATTTTTGAATTTTTGGATTTTTTTTAAGTTTTGAAGAAAAACATATATTTTTAATACCAGGTCTATATCTTACATTGTAAATCTATAGCTTAATATTATGCAAAATAGTTGAAAAAACATATAAGGGACCATAAATATTTTTAAAATGCTCTTTGGAAATTTTCTTCATTTTTTCTTTTTTATATTATTATATTGTTTGTTTATTAAGTGGATTGGACCCGATACAGTCATCCGGGCTGGGCTGAAATGGGTCCAGCTTGACTCAGTCGAGTGAGGCTGACTAACAGCCCAATAGCCTTCTCTTTTTTTTAATGTTGGGTTGGGCCTGGAGCCCAAGCCCGATCCGATCGGGTTGAGCCGATAGAAGACTTAACCTCTTTCTGTTTTTTTTTATGTTGGGCTAGACCCGACCCAACCATCTAGGCTGGGATGAAAATGTGTCCAGCCTAGGCCCACATGGTCGCTGGGCTGGGCCAGCGACCATGTTCATTATTTTAGCCACTGTATGCAGAAAGAATTATGCATGCAGCAGCCACGAGGGAAAGAAAAGGAGAAAGATGTTTGTGTTAGGGGTGTTGCTTGTTGTACATGGTGGTGGAGATGGTTGGTGGTCGCGCGGGGAGGTTTAGCGTGATGTTAGTGGCGACTATGGCGGCGAAGTAAGAGGGAGAAGATTGGAGAAAAAAACTGGGGGGGAAAGAGTTGATTTTTTCTCAACTTTAGCCTCAGATTTCTTATTGCTTAGTATCTAGAATTCATCCCTATTTATAGGGGTAAAAGAGTGATATTTTTTTTATTGAAAATAAATCTTGACCCTTGATTCAAGTGGAAAAGATCTCAACTATTGGTTCAAAGGTGCCATCATGGTCTGTGATAAATAACTACTAAATGTTGGTTAGGTTGGTCAATTTACGGCAGCGTTGCGAGGCTATAAGGGTAATCAGCTAGCAAGACCTACTCTAGGGTGTAGTACAATGTTATGCTATCATAGTGGTGTAGGGTTTGTTCGGTTTGGTTGAGAGATGAAGCATTAAATGTTCTTAAAAGGTAGCCATCCAAGCAGCCTTTTCGAGTAAAAAGAAGAAGATGATGAACAGTAACCAAACGACTTATCGTCTATTTTTTTTTAATGGTTAAAATGACGTTGTTTTGTCTTTAAGGTTTTAATTTAGAGATTTGGCCAAAGTTCAATTTAGTTCTTTGGTTTTTTATTTATTTTAATTACACCTCTAATTAACTCTAAACTTTTGATTTGGTGCAATTTTGACCTCGTCGAATTTCAATATCACCCCTTAATTTCAGTGTCTTTTTCAAGAAGGTCCTTAATTTTGGTTTTATACAAATTGACCATTAAACTTTTTATTTCTTCAATTTCATCCCTATCTTCAAAAAAATTAAGTCCTCAAAATTTAATGTTTACATCAAGAAGACGCTGACTCTTTTCTCCAAAACTTGTTATTGGGTGAAAATGGGATAAGACGTAGAGCTTTACATCAAGAAGTGTCTATTATATCAATAAGATAAAGTTTTTTTTTTTAAAAAAAAAACAAGTTCATTGTAGCCATGACAGAAGTTGTAGTTGGGTTATTTTACAGAAATATGGTGAAATATTTTGGACTTTTTACGAACATTGTTAGTGATCGTGATGCGTGATTTACTGGTAGGTTATGTACTGTATTGTTTAACTTGTTGGGGAGGATATAAAATTTTTCACTGGGAATCATCCCCAAACAAATAGGAAAAAAAAAATAGGTGGATGCATTGTTGAAGGAATACTTAAAGCATTATGTAACAACCACACAACAAAACTAATTAGAGTTGCTGGATTGTGTCAATTCTGTTATAATCTCTACAAATCATCCATGATAGATTCAAGCCCATTTGACAAAATATTTTCACTATGAATCATCCCCTAACATATGGGAAAACATAATGGGTGAATGCTTTGTTGGAGTAATACTTAAAGCATTATGTAACGACCATGTAACAAAACTAACTAGAGTTGTTGGACCGTGCACAATTCTATTACAATCTCCACAAATCATCCGTGATAGATTCAAGCCCATTTGAGTTAGTGTTGGGAGTGCAGCTTTAAAACCATGCTGAAATAGCAGTGTTAAAGTTTGATGGGAAAATCTCAACCACATATAAGTTTGCAATAGAAAGATAAAAGTTGTTTGAACAGGCTTAAAACAACGGTGTAAGGCAATCAAATGTATAAAAAAGTATGCAGATAAGAAACAGAGACCCTTAGAGTTTAGTGTTGGTGATAAGGTGTTGCTTAAATTGACTTCTTATATTTAGAAAAAAAGATTGTTGGGGATATAAGGCATTGATGATTAGTGTTGAGAAATGATGAATCATTTGAGATAATAGAAAAAATAGGGTATTGCTTATAGATTAAAGCTTTCAAAACGGTTGAAACTTTACCCAACCTTTCATAAGAGTTATTTAGAACCTTTTTCATGAAAACAAAGAGGATCCATAAATAAGTAAGTCACAACAAGCTCTTCCGACGATTTACAAGTAGTTTGACAATAGAATCATTAAGATCATAGATCGCCAAAGACTTGGGCAACACAAGAAAAATCACTACACTAAGTTCTTCTTGGTAAAATATGAGAATGATTAGGAGGTTTCTCGAGAGAGAGAACTAACTTGTGTTAATTTTAGGATTTAGTGCAGGACTACCTTATTTATGTTTCAATGAGGGTGTCAGACTCTTTTAGTGGGGAAGGTTTGTCATAGGTTTAGGCATGAGGACACACGATGAAAACACTATTAGGATGATGGTAACATGCATGGGCAATGATAGATTCGATAACAGTATATAATAATACGTGCAAATAGCAGGTTCATAGCTCACACAACTTTTGACATGGACGAGGGACTGTCTAAGATGTGTAATGGCCAACGATACTTACACAATGGTATGGAAGATTGGCATGATGATTTATTGGGCGGCAGATCAAAGGAAATTGCAACATGTTATGCTATTATTGACCGTCATAACAATTAACTATTTTGAGGAAAAAAACTATGCAAACTTCTTTTGATCCCCTGGGAGGTAGTTTCTTTGTAGCTTTTGTACATTTTTGTATTATAAACAGGACAAAGGTTGTGTAGCATGCAAATGATTGTGTATTGCACAAACAAGATATATTTATGTATTGTTCCTTTATTAAAGGCTAATAAATGTTGGGATTTTCGTTTAATATTTGTGCTTTTGATTTTGTTTATTTGTTTGTGTTGTCTCTACTTGTTTATAACAAACAAGAGATTAGGAAAAACATTTTGAATAAGTGAAGCACTTTGGATATAGGCAAAACAAGAGTGAATTTGGTGAAGAAAGATTAAGTCTAGTGGGAGACTGGCTGCAATATTAGAATTGAAATTTTGATGAAAAATTTGATCCTATAACAAGAATGAAATAATTTTATAATTTTTTTTCTCAAATAAAATTTATTATTTAAACCATAGTTATAAAACCCGACTCGGAGATTGACAAAAGATAAGGCTCGAGTTACGGGTTGACATAATTTTGTTTTTAGAGAATCAAAACAATATTGTTTTGACTATTTTTTTAATAAAAAAAAGTGTTAATAGATTGATGGATGGGTTTTGACTTGATCAAACCTGAAGTAATTAGTAATTGAATCAAACCGGATATTTTATCGGGTCAACTATGTTTTTTTTTTTGTTTTTTTTTCAACTTAAAATAGTCTAATCTTCAAGCAGCCAGATGAAGAGCTGACCCATTCTACTGGTCTAATAAGTGTCCCGAATCTCATTTGTAGCAGCTAAAAGGTATTAATATCAATGATATTTATTATCTTTCATTCACTTTTCTATCCGAATAAAGAAAATTTATTTCTCCTTCGTTCCCCTTCCTTGTTTGGCAAACAAGAGATGGTAAAATTTTAAAGAAACCGGTAGTGTATAGAATAGGGAATGGTGAATATTTCAATTAGTTTAAGTCTCTATTTAAATATATAGAGTACAGAACGGTGAATATTCCTAAAATACTGGAGGTTTTTGAGGGCTACTGTGCACTATGACAGGTAGAAAGCGTGCGGATGACCAGATTCTTACCATATGAAAGGAACGTAAGCATTGCGCATAGCTATCCATTGTAATAGCGTGTGTTGTTGAAAACGAGGGGTTGCGCCTTATTGTTGGAAGAATTCCTCCATCGAGCAAAGTGTAAACAAAAACATAGTTTTCCTAAACAAGAACAAGACTTTTCTCTCTTGTTTCCAACACTCTTCTCCTCTATAAGAAATTTTCCACTTTCCTACATGTACAGGGAATTTCCCTTCAACCTGCAATCTTTAACTCACATTTCTGTTCCCCTATTCCAAAAAAATTAAAAAAAAAATATGTAATTTGGTCACTGCTCTCCTCCTTGTTCTCTCTTTAGATCAGCAGGAGGTAAAAAACAATCCATTGACAACCCACATATATTAAAATCAACTTCGTCAATCATCCATGTTTCCTCTATTTTCCTCTTATGATTATGTGATGCTCCATATCTGTGAAGTGTTGCTGTAGTCTTCCCACTATGTGCTACATTGATGCCTTCGATATATCTATAATCTCCAACCACTGACTCCATACTTGTCTCCCAAAACACGTTATCATTTCCTTTAATCGGTTTCATCTTCACTAATTTCGTATCCTCGAATTTGACAAGGAGTCCTGTTCTTTGGCTGAAGTAGCCCCGTATTATATGGTGTACAATTTCTGTGTTGGAAGAACTTTGAGCTTTAAGGGTGTTCGAGTCGGTCTCGAGCTTGAGTACAAAGCAGTCTTCATTGCTCACTTTCTTCTCTGTAATGCTTGCTGCTTCTAAGAACAAGTTGGCAGTGCACCTTGGATCCAATCCCTATTGAGATCACATCACAAAGAAAATCATCTTCAATGCATTTGACATTTTGAAACAATACAACCAGAAAGATATTAAATCAATAGTTTTAGATTACGTAAAAGGATTATTTTGTCACTAGAAAGTAAAACATTCAGAGAAGGTTATACCTGGAAGAACCGCCGCAAGGGTCTTGGAGGACCTCTATTAGCATGAGAGCCCTGAGAAGAGGACTGGTTCCAAGCAACCTTGCCATCACTGCCTGCACTAACCTTGTAACCTGAAACAACTAGTTCTAGGTACCATAAATCAGGGTTTTTTTGCCATAGTACAAATCCACCAACCTCAGACTTGCCATCTGCGTGCACACTGTCATCACCTTGGTGCATTTCTGATGCAGCTATCTTAACCTGCCCTACTGCATACATGCTCTTCACTGAATTCAGCGCCAATGGTCCTCCAATTGCTGCTATATATTGTTGTACTATATATTTTGCGGTAGAAGCTCCCTGTTCATGAAATAAGATACTGTTATTAACCAGGACTCACATTTCCAGTTCAAGTTGAAGGAGCTGAGATACGGCCTCATCAGCCTCACCGATCAATAAAAAGTAGAATGAAGAATTAATGTTTTGAGTTAAGCATGAAGCATAAAATAAAAAATGTTGAGGGCTTTCCCCTTTTGATTGTTTCTTTCTCTTCCATATCAAATGTGAAATGCGAAGCAAGCAAATATCCTTATCGCCATAGCCTACAGGTGAATTAATAACAAGCAAAAAATCCCCAATGTTCTCAATTTCATCCACCAAATTTCAACAGTTTTCAGCTATTCCTCTGCCACGCTGAATAGGACCTTTACATTTGCAGGGAAGGTTTTCAAAATAACAAAACATGCACGCCATGATAGCACGGCAAGATTTTCAGATAATCTCTCAAATCATACGAATATATATATAGTCCAGCAATGAATTTCATTTACTCCTCTTTTTTTTCCCCTTAAATTGTCATATCCCTTAATTATGTACCTTCCATTTTCATGTTCAGATTAAGCCAAAAAAGAATCTTGAAGAGGAAAATGAAAGAGCCATACATACAATGGAACAATCTTTGAGAGGACGAGTGAGAGGCTGATCAGGGTGGGCCTGAAAAGGGATAAGAGGAGAGCCAACAAGTTTAAGCAATGCTATAAATTCAGCATTTGATTTAGATTGGAGATGGGTTGATTTATCAGCAGCAGCTTGAGCATTCATCAATGCACGCATGTTTTGCCAACGGGAAGCTGAATTGTTGCCCATTTTTGTGAACATCTCTTCCGGTATAGGTACCTCCAAGACGGTGTCAAGTGCATCTTCCCTATCATAATTTGGACACAACTTCCTCATAGAACTCAATGCAAAAGAACACAACCAACAAAATAGAAAAGGAGGAAAATGATTGATTGAAGAGCAATGAGAGGGAGATGAAAGGCTGCGTCTTTTTCTTGTCTAAGGTGTTCCTTGCGCGTAGGTGTCGTGGGTGCACGATTTTAGGGGCTTGTTTGATTTTGTAGTTTGCGGAACAGACGGCACCTTGCCATTGGATTAGTCTCTCATGTCTCCTCCATCTTTCTACATGTCACCAATTGCAGCATGACATATATATATAGAGAGAGAGGGAGAGAGTAGAATCAGCATGACCCTAATCTTTTAGCTAACCAAAATCTTCTAACCTGTATCTTTGGGTTGACTCCTGGCTTGATTGCAAATTGCCAACCGTAAGGGTTTTCGTTTTTTTATAATAAACGAGCGTAAGTCCAAAGCCATGATCATAATTAACGAATCAATCCGCCCAACGGTTGCCATCCTGAAACGTATGACAAATGCGTACTTTCCAATCATGTCCACAGGAACACATTCAGTCTAAGCCCATACACACACTCCATCTAGTTGAAATGCTGATGGGTTAATCATCACAATTCATCCAAAGCGGAAATACGGCATTTGCCTACCCTGCTTTCTCGTCAGAGATGATATGGCTGAATAGAGGTCCCGGAGGATGGAGAGATTATCCTGCTCTGTTTTTCATCATAAACATTATTGATGAACAACACTTCAATACTATTTTCTTCGTCCTCAGTATCAGGAAAATAAAATTGCAAAGTCAAATTCTAATTAAGTCAACCTTTAGATACTATTTTGCAGTCCACGCAGAAACATACATTTTCAGAAACAGAAAAAAGTAGAGGCAAACTCGCCCTCAACCAGGACACTGCATTTTTCTGGCAATCACCACTGCGGAAGGCGAAAGCATCAAAACAAGCAATTAAGGTTTTATTGTTCATGTGTTACACAATATCAATTATAAAACATAAAACTGACAAATTTAATACAGTTTCTTGAAACACAGAATATCATCTGCACAACATGTGCCCAGTTATGTCCACGGGGAATGTCCCTGCATATCGAGCATCTCGTCCAGACGTTTTAATCTCTCTAATCCTTCACTGATGAGAAAACGAATCCTTTGCTTGTCATTGCAATGCCGGTTATTCTCCATCTCTTGTCTAATTGTTTGTTTCAGGTCAGCTGTAAAACCCATTACATTTGAAACAACGCTATAATTCATAGTTGCCTGAACTTTTCTCCCAGTAAAGAGTTGCACTTTTCGGACCCTATTGAAGTCTTATTTATAAATGATCGTTGTCGTTTTAATAATTGATTTTCTTTTTCTACAATGACGATGCATGAACCATTAAAACGGAAAATCAAGCTTGTAAGAAACCCAAAAAGAAAATGTTGAAAGAACAATATAACAGCCTTCAAATGAGAATATTCCCGCAGTCTGTAAAATCCTTAATCAAATTGATAACATCAAGAAAAATTAATCAATCAAAAAATATAAACTTCACCTCTAGCGTCACCAGGTGCTCTCCTTGTAGTCCTTAGTGCTTGCCTATACAGCTTCAGCACTCGAGCTCGGAGAATGAAGTCCTGCAAACCAAACGAGAGAACCATAGCTGATCCTCTTCCTCAATTAAATACGCTTCCATGTCAGGTAAGCAAGGAGGGTTTGGCACCGAGCACAAAGAAATTTAACAAAAAAATAGAGACACGGAAAGATCGAGAGAAATTGAAGTCTTACCAGAAGTACAGGGGGAGGAGTCGCCGGAGCTGCCGCAGATGTCGAGTGGATCCGTCGATTAGACAACTTAGCTGAATAGGCTGAGGATCTAGAATTTGCCCAACCCAAAACAACAACTCGTCGTTTGTCTCACGTTGCACAACTAACTTCTCCTTCTGTTCCAAAGAGAGCAACTTGTCGTTGTTTTCAAAACAAAGAAATGAAAAGGGCCAACCCTAAAAAATATCCTTCAATTACATATGTAATCTCATTTCTCAGTAAACAATTTTTTTTTATATCAGTCTCACCTTTAAGTCTTCAAAAATTATAAATTAAGAACTTCAAACAATATCATTTTATAAGAAACTTACTGTTCGTTCGTTAAACGATTCAAACATACATTATAATTGAAAAATCAAGATCTTTTGGATATAAAGAAATTAACAATATCCTAGCAATTTAAGAGTATATTTGATATTTATTCCCGAAAAATGAGCAATTTATTGTTAGAGTTAAAATAGAGAAAAGTATGTTCTCGGATCATTCAAATAAGAGTAAATTGAATTTTTTGACTGACTCCCTAAACTTATAAAAGAATTTTTTTTTTTTTTGTATTCTATAAAATATCCTTTTAAATAAGAGATTAATTTCCTTACCTTTGTAAGGATTTATTATATCGAACAATTCTTTAAATGAATGAAAGACCATTAGAACACGACAACAAAGCTTTCCTACGATATTATGTCCCTACGAGGAGGGTACGCCAAGACAATGATTTTATTAGGGACCTTTGAACCAGGTTAAAAGCTTTAGGCTAAGTGGAGGACCATTAGTTTATCTTATGACTTGAGTCAAGGTTTGAGTTTCTATAAATCTTAACTCTTCGCTGAGTGTTTAGACTGATAATAATTGATACATGTGTCATCTCATTGCCTAATAAGCCCCTATATTGTCCTCACAAGGACGATCTCTAGGAAAACAAGAAACATTTTTTAGAGATCAAATAGTACACTTACCCCTTATCTCACATAAAAGAACGAGAACCTGCCTTTAAGGTGTATGTTCCTACATATGTTTTGCATCAAAGCAAGCCCTTCATGTAGCATCTTGAATTTAGGACTTACGTGTGGCACAATGACCATCACTCAGGAAATTTTCATTGTAAAATTTGGACAAGGATCAAAATTCTTGTTCATCATACAATAGTAACAACTATTAATCACACCCTAAAGAGCAAACTTGCATTTAATTTACATGTTCTTTTTCACAAGCATATCTTATTGCAATATTGCATGCTTTTCATTTGTAGAAGAAATATAGTCCCCCCAAGATTCAAATCCCTTTTAGAATCCATACAAGAGAATAAAAGCATGGACATCATGATGAAGGAGATATACATGCTAACATGTATGCTTGGAAACGCTTAGCAAGCCCTTTCCATGAAGATACCAGAAAATGCTCCAAAACATTCAATAGAAAACCTTATTTTGTAATTAGGATATCAAGTACCGGTAGTATCATCATTCTCTTCCTCTTAACATCAAAAGATAATTGGTGCCTCTCCAAAGCTAGTATATGTTGAGAACCTTGAAATAGTCGACACAAATCTTGAAAAACCAAACATAAAAAGGAGGAAGATAATTCTAGAACTAGCCTTGACAATAGTAAAAAGTGAAATGGATGACTTGCTGGCTATTAAAGGAATAACAACACCTTCTTCAGGAGTTGCATGATAAAGCTAAAAGGCTTGTCAGATGTCAACATTGAGCAAGATCACCTAGTGATTGAAAAGGCACAAAGAGAAGTCATAGAAAATGAATGAGCAAAGAATTCCCTTGAGTCAATAAGGGTGAGATGGCTACGGACTCTTAAAGAAGTAGAAGGTATCCTTAGCTACAAGTTTAGGCTACAAGTTTAGCAACAAAAAGTTGTTAGAACAAGCCTTCACGCATAACCCTTTCTCTGATAAGGAGCCATCTTCTAGACATCTAGAATATATAGGGGATTCCGTGTTGAACTTCCTTCTTACAAAAGAATAGTGCTCATAGTACCCATACTTGTCACCAAGTATTTTAACATAACTTAGGATAGTTAATGGGGGTATAGAAAAGTTAGCTCAACTAGCCCTCAAGCACAATTTACACCAGTATTTGAGCTGTAAAAAGCCTCTTATGGAAGAACAAATTAGAAGATGCTTAAAAGATATATTGCATTATCCTTTGTACTCTCATGGACTCGGTAGAAGCAGTTATAAGAGCTGTATATGAGGACATTAAACAATCCCTTAACAAGGTATGAGAAACATTCAAGGGTGTGATGAGACCATTCATTTGCCCATAAACACTAAGAAAGCATCCTGCAATCGAGCTACATGAAACATGCAAGAAAAAAGGTCTCAAAGTCAATTTTAAGAATTCTTGAAATGAAGGCTAGACTGTGAAAGTCTTCATTAATAGTTAATTTATGGGCAAAAGGGAGTGTGACCATAAAAATAAAACAATTCATAATAGGGCAGCTAAGAATGCAACGTGCCTACATGACATATGCAGACAATACTAGACTTTGTTGAAAGCTTGTTTCATAATATAAGTTTTCAAGTTTAGGGAGACTGTACTACACTTTCTTTTTCAATATCTTTTGTCAATGTTATTGTTGTTTTGAAATAAAAAGATGTTATTATGAAAATATCATTTGGCATTTTATTTTTCCTCTTTAATCAAATTAATGTAATGGAAGTTTATCAAAATGGATGAACTCCAAGATGCTAAGAAACACCCTCACCCTTTCAAGACATTCTGATCAAATCAATTTTATGAAAACCTTTTACCAAATAAATAAACATGTGTTTTGATTTCATAAATAATTTGATATTTACTCAAAAGAACATTTTAACATCCTAATTATAGGATGACAAACAAATCAATCAAGAAATTTCCATTTTAAAATGACCAAAAAATTCTAAACCAAGACACCAAAATAAAAAATACATAAAAAGCTCGCATCCCATGTCTTTTGGGCCATATTTTTGTTCTATACATAATTGCATGTAGTTTGATTTACTAATCATTGATTCATAAAAATCATAAGTTCCAAACAATTATATTGAATAAAGACAAAACTTATCGGTTCTAACCACTTCCCTTGTGGTTCCCATTTTAGCTTGAATTAGTTTTTCTTTGTAAAAATCTTGGTTGGGATCACACCTTATAATGAGGGGGAATGAAAATTCAAAAAATCAAGAGTTGATCCCACTTATAATCACACCCCTCACACTATGAGGGAATGGAAATTCAAAAGATCAAGAGTTGATCTTACATAGGATCATACCTCATATTGGTAGCAAACAAAAATTTAAAGTTTAAAGGCCAAAGAAAGGTCATGAAAAAGTTAAAGAACTAGAGAAATTCAAAATGGTAGGGGTCATGCCCAAATAAAAGATAGATACAAGTATACAACTAAGTCAAGGTTAAAAAAAATAAGAATACCCCATCGAGAAATATACCCACTAAGAAATATTCATTCAATGGACCATTTATGATGCAAGATTATCTAGGAAAAGGAAGGAAGATGTTTGATTTTGGGGCCTTAATGGTTTTTGTTGAGGTATATATATAGCTTCTCATTTGTTTTGATCAATTATTACAATTTGATTTTTTTTCCTTTTTTTTATCTGTGTATTGTTGCCAACCATGTTATTTTCATTCACTTTTTGGATTCTGATTGTTGAGCTAAGATGCTGATCATATTTTAACCTTAGAGACATGATGTTTGTTAAAGAGTCAAACTTCGATCATATATATTTACTGTATATAAAAGCTTTTAACTATGTTAGTAGATCAAAGTGATTTTCTTTACTTTAAATTTGTTTAATGCATTTATGATAAGTTTTGTTAACGACTGAATGCTTATTTTATATTTTAGCAACCTTTTTAAATTCTATGGCAACATGATTTAATAATACTAAGTCACTTGACGCATAATTTTGTCAACAAAAGTTATAATTATTATGGGTGGTTTATGTACTTTTAATCTTGGAGTATTATTTTAGGTTTTTATTTTTAATGTATTCTTTTTTTTTGTTTTTTCTTTTTTCCATTCTAGCGCCCACTCTCTACTTCCTTTTCTTTTTGCTTGGAGAAATTTTGGTGAGCTCTCAATTCATTTATTTTTATTCTTTTGTGTAATTTTTATCATATTACTTCTTTTCTACATGTCTTCGACATCAAATATAGGTCTGTTTGATTTATCTTTTCACGATGATCATACTTAGCATGAAAAGTTGTTGCATAAAAAGCTTTTTTGTTAAATATTTAAGTTGGTTTATGCCAAGTTGGCAGGGATGTTAAATTGGAGACATAGTTCATGATGACAGATATTCCAACTCGTTTGTCTTTGATTTGGAGATTGGATATAAGTTTATGTTATTGAATTTCGTTTGGTTTTATTATTGTGTTTGATTTATGAATATTTTATTTAATGGATTTTAAACTCAATTATAAGTTGTAATTTAGATTGTTATTAATATATATTTTATGCATATGTCATTTTTTATGAAGTAACAAAGTTAAATATTTTTCTCCTACGTTTTTCTCTTCTCTTCTCTTTTCCAGCTCCTTTTCTTTCTCTTTTTTGACTCGTTTTCTCCTTCTGCCCTCTTATTTCTTCCTCTCTCCCCTCTTATTTCTTCAATTCTATCTTGGCCTGCATCAACTGTGGTAAGAGAACAGGTCTTTTCAGTTGTTCCTATAACTAAAAGTTCTAACACAGGCCACCAATTTTATTATCATCCATAATAGACATAACAACCTGAACCAACACCAATCTATCTATTATTTATCAAATTTATCTATTACTATTTTTTTAATTTTTCTTGTTGGGTTTTATAACTTAAAAAAAACCACCCACAACCTTAATCTTAAATTTCTCCCTTATTTTTTTATTACAATTTTTTTTTAAAAAAAAGTAACCATAAATTCCCTTGTTTGAGTCTTTATTAAATTCCTTTTTAATGATAAATTCTCTCTTGTCTTTTTTCATTATACCTATTACAGATCAAAATATCGTTATTTAAGCCTTCTTAAACTCCTTTTTTAAGTATAAATCTTTTCTCTATTATTTTTCCATTACAAACCAAAATCTCTACACGTATTAAATTTCCCAGAACAAGAATTAACAACCATCCATTTTCAAACTACCCAGAATAAAAATTTCAATAACCACTCATTTTTTCTCTTGACTTGTTGTCATACTTAACCATAATTACTCATTTCGCCAACTAACAAAACCACCAACATTACCACCACTGTATAACCATTTCATTACCCAAACAACACCACTATGTAATCGTGACCACCGCAATATACCTATCAATAACCACAACAACTCTATGTCGACCTACTAGCAAATTAGTTGTTAGGCCAAGAACCAACATCTATTCCACACTAGCCTCTATAGCCTGATCATCCATTTCACACACTACCATCAACCTTTAACCCTTTTAAATGCCATCTATATAACAAAAGAAAAAAAAAATCATTAACCCATTATCAAAGAGTTTGTACTTGACGGTCTTAGGAGAGAAAGAGAGAGTAAAGGTGTGAAAAAAAACATAAAAAGAAACATAAAAATATGAGAAGAAAAGTGATAAGTGTCTTAGAAATTATTGAATGAAACAAATCTCTTGAACACCCTTACTAACTCCCTGAGTTAAGTGAATAGTGATGTAATCAAAAACTCAAAATGCTTATGTAGTGAGGTAGAAGGTTTCCCTTTTTTTTTTGTTATATTACTTGCATTCTTATCCAGGTGTTAAATAGATAATGAACATACCTGACTCCCATGTCCTCGTGTAGATTTTCTAGGGTTTTTTTTCCTTTCTATTTTGCATTCCAACAAGGGACTGCAGCAAAAATGACACAATATTTGAAATCTAGAAATTAAAAGTAGCTTTAAATTATTATTTTTTTCGATGAAGTCGTTAAAACTTCAAAGACTCGTTGAGTTTTTTACTACTGACCTTGGACCTAGTGCTTGGGCTTGAATGTTAGGCTTTGGACATTAGACTTCGATATTTTCCTACAAATCAATGATTAATTTAGTTAGGCGGCGAGGAGGGAAAATAAAAAGAAAGATGAATGAGAGAAATAAAGTTTAATGTAGTGGTGGAAAGGTTATTATTGTGAATCTCCTGTTGTGTGAGGGTATTTAATTATACACCCCATCTCGCATGCCAAGGGTCATGTGACTTGCCTAAAGAGAGGAGTAAGAGTGAAGAGAAGAGGATAACTTAACTAATATAAAGGTGATGACAACAAGTTAGACACTTGTTTCCTCACCAATGAAGATAACAAAGACTGTGTGCAATCAATAACAACCAATAAAAAATAGTCTAGTAATTAGGTAAATAATCTTTCACCAAGATGTGGACCAATCAAATACTTGTTTGTGAAAATTTATCAAGACATGGCAAGAAAATGTCAAGTGTAATTTGTAATGTTCAATGTCTTTTATTAGTAGCTTTTATGACTCTTGTTCTCTTAGTCTTCTCTAAATTATGGAAGTCTAAATGTTCCTAAACTTCATTAGTTCTACCTTTGTTATATAGTCCTTTTCTCTTCTCTATATTTGTAAGAAAAACATAACAACAAAGGAATAATAAGACTGTCTCTAGTATTGAGCTACAACTCTACCATGTATCCTCCATCTTTTTCTCTTTCTTGTTTCTGCTATTATTCCCAACAGATTTGTTATCAAAGCATTTGGTTTCTTCTATGGCTTCTTCTTCTAGCATTTCTACTTTCTTATATATAGCTACGCAGATTTCTATCTTCGATGGAGAGCATTATGAATACTGGAGTTCTCAGATGGAGACTATCTTCATTTCACAAGACTTATGGATATTAGTTGATGAGGGGTTTGCAAAACCACCCCAGGAAGGATCATCTACTTTCTAATTAGAAGAAGACATAAAGGGATACAAGCAGAATATACAGAGAAATGCAACTGCCTTGAGAATAATACAGTAGGGAGTAAGCAAATCCATCTATCCCAGGATCTTCTCTATTAAGAAGGCACGAGAAGTATGGGAGATATTGAGAAATGAATTCCAAGGCTCTTAGAAAGCCATTTTCATTTGGCTACAGAATTTATAGAGAGAATTTGAAAATCTTACAATGAAGGATAATGAGTTGGTTAAAGATTTCTTTTCTAGGATGACTAAAATTATCAATCAAATCAAAAGTTGTGAAGACAATGTTTCTAATAAAAGAGTTGCAGAAAAGATTCTCAAAAGTTTACCACAAAAATTTGAACATACAGTTGCTTTTATTGAAGAAACAAAAGATCTATCAAGACTTTCAATTCATGAATTGATGGGATCTCTAGAAGTGCATGAACAAAGAGTGAATCAGTATAGCAAGTGATTAGTATTTAAAAGTGTATTTTTATCAAGGTTTTATATCATCATTTTGCACTTGAAGTATCAATAACTTCTTAACCAGAGCATGTTTTATAATAACAAGTCTAATAATATAAGATATCTTTAATTTATGGTAAATGCTCATTTTAAATGCAGGCACATCTCACAATTCAAAGGATTGATTGTCGTGATTAACTATTGAAATTGAAAGGACAAAGAAAAGGCTAAGCTTAGAAAGGAGATGCCGATTCAATTCAAATTGGAACACTATTCAGTCATTGGGTCATATATAGAGCTATAGATCTTGGATTTTAGTTTGGTTTATATAGATAGAAAGCTAAGAAATAGGCCTACAATTTTCATAAATAGTGGAAGACCCAAGTCTTCCATTTGCAAATTCAAAGTTTGGCCACAAAAGAGAAGTCAAAATCTGTTATGCAATCCAGCCCAAACACTGCTCAGAATGTTACCTATAGCTGGAGTTCTAGAAGACAAAATGATGTCCTATTTGGTGGGTGGAAGGATAAGACAATTTTCAACAACTTTGATGAAGACAACATGCTCAAATTCTGATGTTAGCTATGACATTTCATCCAGACAAGAGCTTGAGGGCTATCCACCACGTCCACCAGAAGCACTACTCGGTATTTTAGCCATATCTCAAGCTCTAGTGATCCAAATGCTCTGAAAGTTTATGGGTGAAAGATAAGATGATTTTCAACAACTTTCATAGGAACACTTTGCCAAATTCGGATTGCATCAATGCCATTTCATCTAGCCAAAATGCTTGAGTGCTGCTGTCCACCAAGTCCACTAAATCAATAGTTGGCCACTACATCAATAATCAATTAGCAAATGAATAGTTCTGAATTTTAACCTATAAAAGGAGGCATTTTCCATTCATTTAGGAATCTTGGTTCTTAGATCAAGATCATGTTCTTGCTCTCTCTCTTTATATTTTTGTAATGCTTAAGTTTTGCTTTCATTAATCTCTTGTTTATGCTTTTCATTTCTATACTTAGTTAACTTATATCATATTTATGTTCTTATATTGTTTATTTATGTTTTTCTTCTTTATAATGTATAGCTAAGTTTATCATGTTAAGGTGGAAAGGTTTCACTAATGGTGTTAGAATAAGTATAATATAAACTCAATATGGACTTCAATGCTTAAATCCTAAACAACTTGCTATTAACATGTCTTATCATTTTTATCTTATTAATTATTAATACCTTGCTTGTTAAATGATTAATCTAGATTTGTGTTGTATAACACTTGGTACATCAAATACTTGATCCTTCATAGTTTTCGGCCAACATCGTTATTATGAGAGGAACTTGATTTCTTGTCAACATAAGTTAGCATCATGAATACCTGATAAAATTTATAAGTATGGTATTAAGTAAATAAGATGATTAATATGATTATGTTAATAATTTATAAAGAGTTTATACTTTACTTATCTCTAATACTATTAGTGGATCCTCTAACTTTGACATTTGTTTTTATCATTGTTTAATCTTCACATTAATCTTACATCTCAAAGTCCTCTTTGACTCATCATCATCATCACCATCACCATCATTATCATTGTTGTTGTTATTATTATTACCATTATAGTTCACATCCTTATGGTTCGACCTGGTCTTCCCGGGTTATTTATTACTTTGACACTCCTGCACTTGGGATAAGACATCAACTCTTTGATCATGTCAAGTTTTTGACGCTGTTGCCGGGGATTAGCACTTAAAATTTCATTTTTATCAAGGTTTTATATCATCATTTTGCACTTGAAGTATCAATAACTTCTTAACCAGAGCATGTTTTATAATAACAAGTCTAATAATATAAGATATCTTTAATTTATGGTAAATGCTCATTTTAAATGTAGGCACATCTCACAATTCAAAGGATTGATTGTCGTGATTAACTATTGAAATTGAAAGGACAAAGAAAAGGCTAAGTTTAGAAAGGACAAAGAAAAGGCTAAGTTTAGAAAGGAGATGCCGATTCAATTCAAATTGGAACACTATTCAATCATTGGGTCATATATAGAGCTATAGATCTTGGATTTCAGTTTGGTTTATATGGATAGAAAGCTAAGAAATAGGCCTACAATGTTCATGAATAGTGGAAGACCCAAGTCTTCCATTTTCAAATTCAAAGTTTGACCACAAAAGAGAAGTCAGAATCTGTTATGCAATCCAGCCCAAACACTGCTCATAATTTTACCTATAGCTGGAGTTCTAGAAGACAAAATGATGTCAAATTTGGTGGGTGGAAGGATAAGACAATTTTCAACAACTTTGATGATGTTAGCAATGACATTTCATCCAGATAAAAGCTTAAGGGCTATCCACCACGTCCACCAGAGCACTACTCGGTATTTTAGCCATATCTCAAGATCTAGTGATCCAAATGCTCTAAACATTTATGAGTGGAAAGATAAGATGATTTCCAACAACTTTTATGAATAACACTTTGCAAAATTCGGATTGCATCAATGTCATTTCATCCAGCCAAAATGCTTAAGTGTTGTTGTCCACTAAATCAATAATTGGCCACTACATCATTAATCAATTACCAAATGAATAGTTCTAAATTTTAGCCTATAAAAGAAGGCATTTGTCATCCATTTAGTAATTGATTAATGATGTAGTGACCAACTATTGATTTAGTGGACTTGGTGGACAATAATACTCAAGCATTTTGGCTGGATGAAATGACATTGATGTAATCAGAATTTGGCAAAGTATTCCCATGAAAGTTATTGTAAATCATCTTATCTTTCCACCCATAAAATTGCAGAGCATTTAGATCACTAGAGCTCGAGATATGGCTAAAATACTGACTAGTGCTTCTGGTGGACGTGGTGGATAGCCCTCAAGCTCTTGTCTGGATGAAATGTCATTGCTAAAATCAGAATTTGAGCAAGTTGTCTTCATGAAAGTTGTTGGAAATTGTCTTATCCTTCCACCCACCAAATATGACATCATTTGACCTTCTAGAACTCTAGCTATGGGTAAAAGTTTGAGTAGTGTTTGGACTGGATTGCAGAACAGATTCTGACTTCTCTTTTGTAGCCAAACTTTGAATTTGAAAACGAAAGATTTGGGTCTTCCACTATCATGAACATTTTAGGCCTATTTCTTAGCTTTCTATCCATATAAATCAAACTGAAATCCAATATCTACAGCTCCAAATATGACCCAATAACTGAATAGTGTTCCAATTTGAATTGAATCGGTATCTCCTTTCTAAGCTTAACCTTTTCTTTGTCCTTTTACTTTCAATAGTTAATCACATCAATCAATCCTTTGAATTATGAGATATGCCTGCATTTAAAATGAGCATATACCATAAATTAAAGCTATCTTATATTATCAGACTTGTTATTATAAAACATGTTCTGGTTAAGGAGTTATTGATACTTCAAGTGCAAAATAATGATATAAAACCTTGATAAAAATGCATTTTTAAGTACTAATCACACCTCTCAATCAGCTTATTACTAGTCCCTAGTAATCAAAGCGTTAAAATAGAAAAACAATTTGCAAGTTCCACAAAGCAAGCGAATATCTTTCAACTTCCATTAATCTATCCAAGTAAACAAACTCTCATTAAATTTATATATATTTGCTCAATACCTCTTAAATAAAATATTAATAAACCTTTTTTTTTATGTGCTCAAATGTATGAAAATATAGATAACGGAGCTTTTATTGGAAGAGAAAAGAATATTATGTTCAAATGTTTAAGGTTAACTTCCTCGGGATGGGATTATTATCTTTTTTTTTCCTCTTATATATATATATATATATATATATATAACTTAAAACACAATGCATCTTTAACCCATGTAACGAGCTTTAGGCTAATAACTCCCAGACCAGTTGGTCTTAGGGCATTAGGTGTTGAGACACCCCTTCCAGTTTAACATCAGTGTGTTTAAACATTATACTTTACTTATTTCTAATACTATTAGTGGATCCTCTAACCTTGACATTTGTTTTTATCATTGTTTAATCTTCACATTAATCTTACATCTCAAAGTCCTTTTTAACTCACCATCACCATCACCATCATTGTTGTTGTTGTTGTTGTTGTTGTTGTTGTTGTTGTTGTTATTTATAATTTATATAGTTCACCTCCCTGTGGTTCGACCCCGGTCTTGCCGGGTTATTTATTACTTTGACACTCCTGCACTTGGGATAAGACATCAACTCTTTAATCGTGTCAGCAAGCAACCAATGGAGTAGGCTTTTCAAATCATAGCTAATTTTTTTTTATAGGAGAGGAGCAAGTTTTCATCATGATTAGAGAGGAGGAAGATCATTTTCAAAAGAGAATCATATGTAAGAGCAGGAGAAAGTCAGAATCACAACAGAGGTAAAAGTAGGAGCAGAGGAAGAGGAATAACAAATTTTCAACCAAGAGTAGGCAACAATTCTTATTGCTCTATTTGTAAGAGAACTAGTCATGAAACTCGAGATTGTTTCTTCAAGTGTACCAAATGTAAAAATTTCACTTATTCTATTAGAAATTACTGGTATAAAGACAATGAAGATGGCTATGGAGACAATGATACAATAAATTTTTCAAAGGAAGAAGATCAAATTGTTCTATTCTTGCATGAATGCAAAACACAAAGAAGAAGAAATCTGGTATCTTGTAGTGGTTGTAGTCATCATATTACTAGTGATCGCTCAAGCTTTGAAACTCTTGATGAAGAGTTTTGTTCTCATATTGAACTTGGCGACAACAAAAAGGTGAAGATCAAAGGAAAAGGTGATGTTGCAATCCACTCAAATGAAGGTAATAAAAAATACATTCATGATGTGTTTTACTCTCCTAGCATTGGTCAAAACTGTTGAGTATGGGACAAATGATGAGAAGAGGTTTTAGACTGGTTTTTTATGATGCTTAGTGTGAGATTTATAATAAGAACACAAATTAGAAAATAACAGTAGTCAAGATGAGTTCTAATAATATATTTTCTTTTAACTTGAATTCTCTATAATGTTGCTATGAGAAGTGAGCATCTTAATGATTCTCAACTTTGGCATTTAAGATATGGGCACTTAAATTACAATGGCTTGCAACTACTAAAGAAGACGAATCTGGTTTCTGGTCTGCCTTCAATACAGAACCAAGTTGGGATTTGTGAAGGATATGTGTATGGAAAAATGCATCATTTTCCTTTTTCAAAGACTGTCTGGAGAGCTAAAGCACCACTTAAATTAGTTCATGCAGATATTTATGGCCCTGCGCGAACTCCATCTCTAAATAATAAGAGATATTTCTTACTCTTTATTGATGATTATTCAAGAATGATTTGGATTTACTTTTTTAATAACAAATCAGATGTTTTCACTGTCTTTCTGCAATTCAAAGCTCTTGCAGAAAAGTAAAGTGGGTGCCAAATAAAGACTCTAAGAACAAATAGTGGATGATTTTATTTACAGGTTTTTTCTTGATTACTGCAAAGAGAATGACATTTAAAAGCAACTTACAGTTAGACATACACCTCAGCAGAATGGAGTTGCAAAAAGGAAGAATATAACTATTGAAGAAATGGCAGGAACCATGCTAAAAAGGAAAGGACTTCCTATCAAATTTTGGGCAGAAGTTGTCGATACTGCAACATACATTCTCAATTGATCTCTGACAAAGGCAGTCAGAAATCAAACTCCATTTGAAGCATGACACAAGAGAAAGCCTAATGTCAACCATCTTAAAGTTTTGGGGAGCATTGCTTATACTCTTATTCCTTCTCAAAGCAGAGACAAGTTTGATGTAAAAGGGGAAAAGTTTATCTTTATTAGCTATAATGATGAATCAAAAGGTTTTCAACTTTTTAATCCTAAAAAGGATCAGTTACTGATGTCCAGAGATGTTATCTTTGATGAATCCGCTGCTTGGAAATGGGAAGATTCTGTCAATCTTGAAACGAAAATTCAGGAATTACTTCAAGCTCCAAAACAGCCTGATGTTTCCAATTCTTAAATCAGAACTGGTTCAATTTCTCAGAACAGAGGAAGCTCATCAAGTTCTATTGATGAATCAGTCTCAGAAACTACTTCTAAGAGAGTTCGTTCAATAACTGACATATACAACTCTTGTCATGTTGCTTTCTTTTTAGGTGAACCTCAGAATTTTAAAGAAGTAGTAAGAAAGGAAGAATGGAGAAAAGCTATGAATGAAAAGATGGCAAGGATAGAAATTAATTAGACGTGGAAGTTGGTTGATTTGCCGAAGGAGAAGAAAGCAATGAGATTAAAATGGGTGTTCAAGATTAAATACAATGAAGATGGCAACATTCAGAAGCATAAGGCTAAAATTATTGCTAAAGGCTATTCTCAGCAGTCTGGAGTTGATTTTACAGAAACCTTGCACCTATTGCAAGAATGGAAACTATCAGAATTGTTTTTGCCTTATCTATACAACTTTAGTTGCAGGTGTTTCATCTTGATGTTAAGTCAGTGTTTTGTAATGATGAATTGCAAGAAGAAGTTTATGTTCAGCAACCTCCTGGATATGAAATAAAAGGAGAAGAAGATAAAGTCTACAAACTTTATAAAGCTCTTTATAGATTAAAACATGCTCCAAGAGCGTGGAATCATAAAATTGATCCTTACCTTTATCAGAATGGTTTCAGTAAAAATCAATCCAAACCATCACTCTATATAAAAAAGAAGGGAGAAGATTTTGTAATGGTTTGTCTCTATGTTGATGATCTGATTTATACAGGAACAAGTAAGGATATGGTTGCAGAATTCAAGACTGCTATGATGAAAGAATTTGAAATGTCAGATCTTAGCTTAATGAGATATTTTCTTGGCATTCAAGTGAAGCAATCTTTAGGGAAAATCTTTATTTCATAAGAAAAGTATGTTACATATCTCTTAAAGAAATTCAACATGTCAGAGGGTAAATCAATAGCATCTCCAATGGCAGCAAATGAGAAATTACTGCAAGATGATGGTGTAACAAAGATTGATTCAAAGTATTTCAGAAGTCTTATTGGATCTTTGATCTACCTCACAAATTCAAGACCTTTATCTTGCAGCAGCTAAGAGGATCTTGCGATATCTTCAAGGAACCAAGAATCATGGAATCCTGTATAAACAACAAGACGAAAACAAGTTGATTGGCTATTCTGACAGTGATTGTGAAGGAAGCTATGATGATAGAAATAGTACATCTGGTTATGTGTTATGTCTTAGAACAAATATAATCTCTTGGTGTTCAAAGAAACAAAATTATATAGCTTTATCTTCTGCAGAGGCAGAATAAATTATTGCAAATGAAGTTGTTTATCAATCAGTATGGTTAAGGAGAATTCTTTGTGATTTACAACAAAATATTCATCATCCTACCTCTATATTATGTGATAATATGTCAGCAATTGCAATAACTAAGAATCTAGTTTTTCATACAAGATCAAAACACATAGAGTTGAGGCATCATTTCATTAGAGAGATGGTAAGCAATAATGAGATATAGCTTGAGTTTATCAACACTAATGATCAACCTGCAGACGTCCTTACCAAAGTTGTTCAAACTGAGAAGTTTTAGCAATTCAAGGAGTTTTTGAAGATTACAAATTAAGAGGGAGTGTTAAATGTAATTTGTAATGTTCAATGTCTTTTATTATTAGCTTTTATGGCTCCTGTTTGCTTGGTCTTCTCTAGATTGTGAAAGTCTAAATGTTCCTAAACTTCATTAATTCAACCTTTGTTATATAGTCATTTTCTCTTATATGTATTTGTAAGAAAAACATAACAACAAAGGAATAATAAGACTACCTCTGGTATTGAGCTACAACTCTACCATTTATCCTTCCATCTTTTTCTTCCTTGTTTCCACTATTATTTCCAATAGACGAAACCATATTCTATTGTTTAGGCCTGGCCCAATGACAAGAAAGAAGCACACCTTGTCGTTATATATATATATATATATATATATATAGATAGATAGATAGATACCCATCATTTGCCCCCAATCTTAATTTCTAGCATTTTATGGTAGAAAGAGTCGACAAAACAGAAGAAGACACTCAATGTGCGTGCCATGTTCCTCCAGGTGATATGAAGACTTTGAGAATTTAAACCATGATGGAGTCTTATGTGCAACAAAAAAGGCATGAAGTTGCACGCACATACATTTGTTATTGTGGCTGAACCTGTAGGTTATTTTCGAGTGTGTTTTGATACCTTTTTCACCATGTTTTCATTATATATATATATATATATATATATATATATATATATATATATATATATATATATATATATAAAAAATATAATTTTTTTATGGCAGTGGTTCGAGAACACTTTATGGCAGTAAAAATGATTGGAGGAGTAGGGCTAATTGTCTCCCGTGCATTTCATGAATATTCATGTCCAAGCACAGTGTCTAGGGTACTGATTAACAGAGTAAATAACATATTACAAGATGGTTACCTAGCCAGAACTTGTCTTTATGATAAGAAGATCAGTAAAACTCTTAATGCCACCACTATGCCCGGGGAGTTAGAAATAAACATTTCCATGTTTGTTTAATTATGGCCACAAGCTTCCTCTTCATGACTTTGCGAGAGATGTAATCCTCGCGTATAGAATATGCCTTTGTCAACTTCACCTAAATGGTTGGGTTATTTTCTCTTTCATTGAAAAATTTATGAAGCTTCTTGGAGAGTTCCCATCCATAAAATTGTTTAAAAATTGTCATGAGTTGTTTAGGTGTACATAAAGATTTTAGGACATGTCCTGGTTGTTTACCTTCGCTAGTCATCCTAATAGTCCATTGAAGGATATTTTATAAGGGAAACTACAATTCATTCTAGAATGAAGAGGAAATTAAATCATTCTTCACTATACTGGATCAGTGTTGCTTTTTAGCGATAACGGAAAATTAGGATGTTCTGTATCCTAGAGAATTCCAATAAGAGAATATAATGTTATACCATTTTTATCCAATATAGAAAGTCTTTTGTTTATTCAATTGTAATCTAGTTATATCCGTTACAATGCTTGATGGGACTTTTTAGAAGCGTGATTAAGGTTACTTTTCAAGGTGCTTTTGGTTTGGAAATGTATTAAAATAATAGTTTTTTTATTTTAAAAAAATTTATTTTTAACATCAGCACACCAAAACAATTTAAAAACACTAAAAAAGATTTAATTTCAAGAAAACAAATTCAAAACTTGATGAAAAGTTGGTTCAACCGCAATCTCAAACAGGGTTTTAATGGAGTGATACTTTGTTTTGACCAAAAATATTTTCAGGTTTGCTTGATATTTTTTGGTCAAAACTTTCTTTGTTGGCAATAACAAATGAAATTTTGGCTTACTAAATTGGATCTTTTTTTATGATTATAAAAATAAAAATGCTGAAAAAACAAATGTTGAAATATCAACTTCTGTATCAACAAAAAACTATCTTTCAAGCTAACGCACATGTTGTTGAGGGTTCTTTCAAACCCAGGCCTAGGACTTTTAAGAAAAAAGGTCAAAAAATGTTTAATATCAGTAGTAGTAGTAGTAGTAGTAGTAGTAGTAGTAGTAGTAGTAGTAGTAGTAGTAGTAGTAGTAGTAGTAGTAGTAGTAATTTTAGTAGACCTAAAAGTAACTATATGAATTAGAAAAAATGTGTGA
>Ga0325410_1000023_pt1 | contig 136548 bp, 82 predicted proteins | sample PopdelMetagenome_16_FD_206182 | JGI IMG/M metagenome (GOLD analysis project Ga0325410, IMG submission 206182) | Populus deltoides microbial communities from Bellville, Georgia, United States - Xylem-PdIQD-R3 | ecosystem: Host-associated > Plants > Phyllosphere > Stem > Wood/Secondary xylem... | reverse complement strand
ATTTATTTTTTAATATTTGATTATATTATAAAAAATATACTTGATTTCTTTTCTTTATTTTTAATTCCTCGTAGAAGTGCTAGCAAAAGCATCATCTCCATCAACCGAGTGGGTATTATCATCTCCATCAAGGAGACATACATGCATGATGCAACCGAGTGGGTATTACTGGTGGAGAGTTGCAATCAATCATGATCTGATCAGTACTGAAAATTGAAATTTCTTTCCTTTTCTTTTTGGTTTTTTTAGACTAAATGTACATTGAACTACTTTTTAATATACCTGAATGGATATTAAACGACGTCATAATATTGAATTATTCATAGATAGGCTATCTACCCACCAAGAAAAAACCAATACAATAAATAGGTCACTTGGTTGGTTAGTTGGGAAGATGGCCACAACTTGTAGAAAGAAAAAGAAAAAAAAGATGCACTTGAGGGTCGGATCTGGTGGTCACAGGCAAGGCTTGCTTTGCTCCCATCCCGAGTTCCATTTTCTGTGTAAACGTCTGTCACCCCCGCGGTGCCTTACCTGCTCATTGGGCTTGCAGGATGTTCAGTAAGCCGTGGGATTAGTCGTGGTATGCGCAAGCTGATCCGGACACCCACAATAATAAAAAAAAACAAGAGAAAAAAAGATGTACAAATTAAGTAAACTTAACATTTCAATTAAGGGGATAATATTTGATTTTGAAATCGAAATAAATTGTTTGTATATCAATTTAAAAAATACAAAAAAATAGCTGAAAATAAATAAAAAAACATAGAAATACAAATAAAATTTTAATGAAAGCATGGTAAGAGGAAAAAAAAGTATTGAGATGTAAATTTGAAAACCGATGTGGTCAGCTAAAAGTTGATATGAAAATGCATTTGAACCAGGGAGAGATATTACTCGACAATTAAAAGGTACAAAGTGAGGACAATGAGAATAAAATGAAATTATTGATACATGCACGCGCGCGCGTGTATGTATGAGGAAGAAATAAGGGCTTGGAAATTTTTATCTCCTTGACATTTGAAGCTTGGATTATTTCCTGGTACGGTGTTCTAATGCTATTTAAACAAGTTATTATGAGATTAATTGATTTTGATTTAAATTCTTTAATTTGGGGAATTATGGTTCTTGATAACTTTTGGGGATATTGTGGAATTGTTGTGCTATGATATAACTGGGTTGGAATAATAATAGAATGACTCAAAATATCAAATAAAAAATAAATAAATCTAGGTGTTTTGGCTATGGGTAGGGCTGACTATTGTTGAAAGGATTAAGAAGTGATGAAAGTTCGGCCAAAACTAAGAAGAAAAGGGTTCGAACTCAATTCATTTAAATTGACATGGTAATTGTGTAGGAATGTGTAGTTTTAAAAATAAAATGATTGATTAATGAATAAAATCATAAAGTACAATGGAGCTCTATGGCAGGTCAAAAGGAGAAATAAATTGGAGTTTGATACAATTATGATAATGCTTGCAAAATTTAGTGAATATGTGTATACGATTATTCAAGTGATAATTTTGAGGAGTTGATAATTTAATGATGATGAGTTCTTAATTAAATATGAGTTTATCCTTTGATGTGTTTTGGACAAGTAAAAAGTTTACTGAATTCGTATAATGAGTAAGGTTCTTTTTTTTTTAGAAGAGATTTGGCTATCTCAAATAAAATGTGAATTGGATTAATTGGCTTTTAGGATATTGTGTTTTAGTGGTGTTATAAGATATATAGAATGTCAATGCTTACTTTGAATGGTGAGAGGATGAATGAAAATGTTTAGTTGCTTGTTAAACTTCTAGATTGAAAACTGGACAGTTTTGTCACCTAATTTCGAAAGACGATTAAGACTTAAAAATGATAAAACTTAGGATAAGTCCCTTATAAAAATTGTAGTTAGAGATATTAGCTTTCAAAAAGACCTGATCTTGCGTAATTTAAAGTTATAAAACTCCATATATGGGTTAAAAACCAAAGAGGGGTCGAATTGAATCATATTGAACAAATTGAAACAATGTTCTTGAAGTAAAGCTTAAATGATAAAATTTGTGAGAGTGAAACTTGATTATATATGTGCGTATGAATTATAAGAAGTTTATTTTGTTAATTAGATCAAGAATGAGGATTGAATGAGAAGTTAATTTGGTTGAATAGTTTTAGCTTTTCCTTCCTTGTATGAAGTCGGCCCTCTCCTCCTTTTTTCCTCACAATTTCTTCACTTGTTTCCTTAATAATTTCTTTGTCAATGTGTGTTCTCTCTACTTAGCAGTTTAAAATTTACATAGTCCTAAAACTTTTGATGTTTTTCCTTTAATTTTGGTGGGGAAAAATCTGAAATCTCTCCCCTCCTTCCTACCTTGTGCAGCTGCCACATGAAGAAAGGGATGGGGTATTTATAGTCTTATTCTTTTTTAATTATACATTGACTCATTCTTTCCTCTCTTTCTACAATTTGTTCATAATTCTTTTTTTTTACCCCGAAGCAATCTAATTTATTTGAATTTGTACATTAATTATCTCATTTTTCTTTTTCCATCTATATAAAAGTTTATTTTTCGGGTTAACTATTTTTCTTCCGACATATATTTCTTATTTTCTATTTTACCAATGTACATTTTGCATATAATTTCACATTTCTTACTACCATTATTCATCTAACATATATTTCTACCAACTTGTATTTAGCATAAGATTTCATATTCCTCACTACCATTAAGCTTCCAACATGTATTTCTCATATACTTATACTACCAACTACGTCAACCAATTGTAAACTTAAATTTTATGCTTGGCATCTCTCTTACCTTACCACTAAACTTGTAATTTTTAAAAGAATTGAGAAAATAAGAACAAAAAATACTAAAGCTAATCGTGATTTTCTCTTTAATGGAAAAACAACGTGTCATAGCCATGAGTGCCAAGTGTGAGACAAAGTGCACGTGTCGACTTCAAAAGCAAACGTTTACAGAGTCCCGCGCGCAACCAACGCCTTCTGTTCCGTTCTCTTCCTGCTTTACTCCATTCTTTTATTTATTTGGGCTTAAAAAATGACAAGATAATGTTAATAAATCCATTTGGAAACCTATCCAGTATTCTTCCTTCTTTTATAGACATGCATTAAACTTCAATAGTGGGTATGTAATTTAGAGAGTGGAACATGCAAGAGAAATGGCAACAGGATATGAAGATACTTACAGAGATTTGCACCAGCCAGCTGTTGTTATTGGAGGATGTTTTGCAATTGTAGCAGTGCTGCTTTCTATCTATCTCATTTTCCAGCATCTTAAATCTTACACTAATCCCGCGGTTTGTTCTTTAATTAAATTAATTTGCCCATTTTCTGCAAAGTTGATGATTTAAATCATGAATTCACGAACTTTATTTTTTTAGGAACAAAAGTGGATTGTTGCAGTTATTTTCATGGTTCCTGTCTATGCAACACAATCAGTAAGGTTCTATCTTTATATAGTAGGCATGCATCATGGTTACTTTATTTTACATTTAGTGATTTTTGTGCCCTTAATTGGTGGATAATAATTATATGGTTATTTACTTGTGCAGATTTTATCATTATGGAACCCAAGAATGTCTGTTGCTTGTGACATTTTAAGAAATTGCTATGAAGCATTTGCTTTGTACTCATTTGGTAGCTATTTGGTTGCTTGTTTGGGTTAGTAAAGCTCTCTATATTTTCTGTGCTGTTTTAGAGATTTTGGTTGCTATATTTGCTTCTGTCAGTGCGCTTTCCGTCTCCCTGTTTGCTATAATTTGTCTAGTTATCATTATGTCCCTTCTGATAATTAGACGGCACTTCAGGGAAGTGAACAAATTTCAGAAATTGCAACAAAAATATTGTCTTTGTCCTCATCTGGCTTGATCTTGATCTGGTGTGCGATGTTACTTGTTGTGTGAGCTTGCATTTTGTCAAATTGCATGCTAGGTGGGGAAAGGAGTGTAATAGAACTCCTTGAAAATGAATCGCGAGGGCAGCTCGGCATAACATTGTTGGAGCGGAGGAATGGGAATCAAGCTGTACAAAGTAGATCTTTTATCAGCTTTTTCTTCAGGCCATATGCTATAGGAAGGGACTTGCTTACAATAGAGCGATTTGGTCTTGTACAGTATGTAAGTTACCGACCTTTCTGTTTATATGATCCGATCATGACGACTTTGTTTGGAGTCTAATATCTTGTGGTTAGTTCAGATGATTCTGAAGACATTTTGTGCATTTTTAGCATTCTTGTTGGAGCTCTTTGGGGTTTTCGGTGATGGGGAATTCAAGTGGTACTACGGGTATGTAATACTTGTGTCATCTTCTAGTTAAGTTGCCTCCTTTTTTCTTCTTCTTTTTTCAATCTTCTGATGTTCTAATGCAAATCGATATCCTTAGTATTTTTAGGTAATTCCCAAGGTGAATGCAAGTCTCTTCTACTTATATCAGTGTGACTTCTGTTTGTGAAACGCTCTTAATAAGAGATTATACCCCGGCACCTTAGATTGAGAAATTATTTTCCTCTCCTATTCTATCAGATGATGCCTTGTTAGATATTCAGGAATGGAGTCCTTGATGGTTTTTGGATCAGCTAATCCACTCTGGTTTCTTGCAGGTATCCATACATAGCAGTGGTACTCAACTTCAGCCAGATGTGGGCACTATATTGCCTCGTGCAGTTCTACAATGTAACGCACGAACGACTAAAACCAATAAAGCCACTGGCAAAGTTCATCAGCTTCAAGGCTATTGTGTTTGCCACCTGGTGGCAAGGCCTGGGTATTGCTCTCCTTTGGGCCCTTGGAGTTCTGCCAAACGTGAAAAAACTCCGAACAGGGTTGCAAGACTTTTTGATTTGCATAGAAGTAAGTTGCTATGGTTTTGGAAACAATTTTTCTCGCTAGCAACTCGTACCATTCATTTATTGCATGCAGTAGTTGCAACTGTACTTGAGTATTACCCCTGAAGACTTGGTGCCCACAAAACTCATTGTTGAGCCATCTTTTCCTGAGAAGCATAATGATATATTCCTTGCCTGTTTGTTTTTGTTTCCACAACTATATGGTTTCCCTTTGATTACTTGGCAGATGGCAATTGCAGCTGTGGCTCATATATATGTATTTTCGGCGGAACCTTATCGTTTTATTCCTGTTTCTGGGTATGGAAGGGTAAGCACCGAGACAACCAAAGCAGAGATGAAGTTTGGGGGAGGTGACCAGGAGAAATCAGCTGTGTTTGAAAAGAGAGAAACTCAGGTTGCTGCTCCTGGAACAAGTGTATCTGAAAGTGTTCAAGACATAGTTCTTGAGGGCGGTCAAAGCGTAAGTTTCTCTCCACGAAAACCCTCCTCAATATTAAAATTCTTGAATTGTTGGATTTTATTTTTACGCTCTTCTTAAAAAGCAGGTTGTCAAAGATGTTGTGTTGACCATAAATCAAGCGATAGGACCTGTAGAGAAGGGTGTTACCAAGATCCAGGAAAAAATTCACCAGAGATTTGTGGGTTCAAAAGATAACGAAGCATCGGAATTACAAGTGGAAGAATGTGTGGAAGAAAACCTTACTGGAGAACAAAATATATAAAATAACAGTATTTTTTTTATTATTATTTCATGTGGCAAATCCAGAACTCAATATTTGTCCCCCCTTTTTTCCCATTTGCTGGGGTCAGTATTGCTCATCGCTGGGTAGATAAACGAACGAAGGTTGTAGAGAAGGCAGATATAGGAGGAAATGAAATTCAAGGACCGCCCGGCATGTACTGATTGCGGGCAGCCTGTTTTGCGAGTACTGTCTGATTGCTGATGAACACTATCTTTCTTTCCATGATGGCAATGGCAACACAGGGGCGGTGGATTCACAGATTATGGTTTTGTGTCCTTCAAAATGATTCAGTGTTGAATCCTATTTTAACAAAATGAAGCGAGAGACCGTCTCTCATTATCTGTCCGATACAATTCCAAGGACATTTGATCATGTGGATGCTATCGCTTCAAAAAGGTCCGCTCTCGACCATTCCACGCCGTCCTTGGAAGAGGCGTTGTTATCTGTAGCAGCTACATGGACCGCTTCCTTGCTGTTGTTACCCGCGCTTTCCCGAGCTGAGCAAGGAGAGGGTCCAAAAGCCAGTTCAGGAGAGAATAGGGATATTAATGCTTTCAACAATTATCATTATATGCCGTGGTAAAATAAAGTTAATATATAATGTTTCACAAAAGAGATTCAGATCATGTTTCTTGTCCTCCGCAACATATTTCTGAGCAGCACTCGATGCAGCCAAAGCACGCTAGAGCAGTGCAGAGCTGTGTTAAGACTACTGCGAATTGGTTGTTTATCTTGGAGCAACACTGGACGCAGCACATACAGCAACATTGATTACACATTATGCTACAGCAATTGGAAGCTGCCTTAATGATAATTTCTGCTGCCTCGGGCAACTTTGGCTCTTCAGCTCCTGGACGAAGGTTTTCGGCCGTTGCAGTCAAATTGCCAAAACCAACACCAAGGTTCCTTAGAAATATTCTTCTCCGGCCTTGAGAGTCTACCTTCTGGGGATTAACTTGCCGTGGCAACTGTTTACATGAATTTTGGAAGACACTAACGCTTAGATGATATAAAAGTTGAATAAAAATCAGATGACTAAGAATGAAAGGAACACGATCCATGTAACACTGTTAACTGGGCAAGACGAGAACCATAAACTGCAGTTTCGACAATTTATATGTTAGTAGTTTAGTCAATGAGCAGCTAGCTAAGAGGAGATTCACAGCGCCGTCTGACTGCCTATGGGTGAAGCTAGAAAGATTTAAATGCATTCTCATTAATCACGTGAACTGAAATAAAAGTCACGTGCGATAATACAGCTGGAAAAGAAGAGGTAATTCACGGGACTTGCAAGAGCAGCTGGGAGTACTGAACTTGGTGTCTTCACTTACGAGTTAAGATGTGATCCCTAAGGTAGACAAGTGCATCAACACGCTTGCAATAACACCAAATTAGCACATACCTTATGCCCTCCAGGTGATTCTGCCACTTGATTTCCTCTATCAGTCTCAAGTAATGACATACAAGTATATTCCGAGATAACACCAGTTTGTATACTCAATTTGGCAACCTGACCATAAGGAAATGACATCAATAACCCCCCTTAACTAGCTAATGGAAGCTTGATAAGTTAATAAAAGGAGCTTGCCATGCAGTTGACCATGGAGCCAAAGAACAAGTCAAGGTGTTTCATAGGACGTATGAGTTTCAGTTAGCTAATCAGCAGAGCAAGGCAAATTTCATACTAGTTTATAAACAAAATGGCCAGAATCTCCAGACTTGAATAGCATTACTAAATGAATTTTTCAGGCAGAATAGGAAGAAAATAAAACACAGACCTTCTCCTCAAGCTGTTTATTTTCTGAAAACCATGCCTGCGCAGTGAGTAGATCTATTTGCTGCTTTGCAGAAACCTGTTGCAGAACATAAACTCTGTAAGAATTGACTATGCAAAATCCAAAACTGCAGTTATTTGCATGTGAAACAGTGATGTTATGTTCAGGTTTCCAGGTGAACCAAACTACAATAGTCTTGAATGAGAGAGATGGTAAAAGAACAAAAAATCCATGAAAAAGGTTTAATCAGGTTTCCAAGTCACAGTAATCATAAAAATAATACATTAAAAAGTTAAATTGGAAAAATAAGTAAAAATTTATGATAAGTGAAATCTTGGAATTACAGAAAAGAAACAAGTTAAAACATTCATGGAGTTGAAAATTAGCATTTCATCGCTAGAAGCAGCAAATTAGATTCATTCGTGGGTCACCACCAGCTAGCTAACCTACTACCACAGTACGCACTTTACATGCACAACATTGGCTGAACAAGAGAGATGCACAGGCAAACAGGAGCCATGCACCATGTCAACATTACAAATTACAAAATTATATATCAAACACAAAGGAAAGAAATACAGAACAGGATAACTGTCCTGAGCCTTACACTGTGAAGAGGTATGTCCTTTGCCTTTTGTACTTTCAAGTCTAAAGAAAAATTACTCAAATCTCCAAAAAAACCTGTAGCTACAACAGTGTCAGGGAAGTTTCCCTGAAATCTCCCTGAAACAATCAATGGGTTATCAGAAGAAAGGTCTGGAATCCGAGAAGGGTATACCTATAACAAATTGCAGAAGAATACATGAGTTTATACAAGTTTAGGTGAAATAAAATCCATACCATCCAATTGAATAATTTTCTAGAAAGTAAAGGAAATTAATCATACATGATAGATAACAAAGAATGCATGTATAAAATATGAAACAGAAACTGATAAATAGTATCATATGGAATCAATTGAATAATGTACACGTTTTTCAGATTTTTTAGCAGAATAATCATCAAAAAGTAACTTCAAGTGTTTAAAAAAGAAAAGAGTCTTAGAAAAGATAAAATTTGAGACTCTATCATGTCACTTCATGAGAAAAAAAGGGACAAGGGATAGCAAGTACATGCACATGGAATCATACCTCAACTGTCTTAAGGCAGTAAGGCTAAGCATAGCCTAAAGGAATTAATTCAAAGCATACCTCAACTTCATCAAGATCATCAAAGGCTTTGATGGTTATATTTGCAATGATTGTAGATGAGATTCTGCTCAACAACTTTTGCATTCGAGACTCAACTGAATCTGACCACAAAAAAGGCAAAAAGTACAGTTTACCAGTGTTGTTAACATGAGAAGACATGAATTTCCAAATATCAGTTGTCATTTACTAGGTAATTTATTTTTAGCATCAAAACTCTGAAGTTCAAAAACACAGATGAGGCATTCTATTCTAGGCGTGCAGGATCTATGTTATGTTAGTTCCAATACTAAATTGGAAAACCACAAGGCTATCTGTCACCATATTATAACTATAAACTCCAAAGTTTCAACTATTGAGATCTCATATCATATGTAGATATCAAATGTGTGACAAAACAATCAGGCTAATTCACACCAACATATTTTTAAGCCTTTTAACCTATCCCTCCAGGAATTGTCAGATATACGCAACAGCCAAAACTTCATATCACTCAATTATGCAGCAGCCTCTCCAGATTCCCACACCAAAAAAAAAAAATAATAATAATAATAATAAAGAAAATTTTAAAAGAATAGGATACTCTACTCCAGTGTATAAAAACTGACCTATGTCGTAGGCAGCATCATATTGACCCCTGCTAATCATTGCAAGCATTCGTAGGAAATGATGATTGCAGTATGAACCTGTAATGTTCCAAAATCTCAAGGTAATTACATGAAATTCTCAGAATACATAAATCAAATCTAGTCAAAATTGGAAGTGTTTTTCCGCAGAGATGGAGTATAACATCCTAAGAAATTCTAAATGCATCTATGGAGCCCCCTGAAGAAAAAAGGGGAACAATAAAAAAAAAATAAACTAAAAAAGTAGCTGATAATATGCCATCAGTCCCACCAATGAAGCATAAGAAACCAGTACCTATCCCAAAGGTACAAATACGTGGACGTATCGATCCTCCGCCTGTTATATGACTTTTCATTATATCACAAATGTGTCTTTCATCTTCAACAGCCCCATCAGTAACAAGGAAGATGAAAGGAATTGAGCCTACAGATTTTGATAGCATTTCTGTTGCCTGGAAGCATAAAGCAAGTGAAAAGTGGTTACATTTTTTTTTTTCCAGACTGATGCATAAACTACAACCCTAAATGCTGTGGAAGTGCACATTCTGATATCCACAAATTGATTTCAAAAGATTTTTAGAACATAAACAACTCTGAAAAAAGAGAAATATCAAGTTCAAATATATCAAGATACAACAAGCAAAATCTAGTGCTTCTCGCACCACTTGAAATCATGGCAAAACTAAAATTGAACAAACCATTCATCGAAGGAAGGTTGTTACAATAATTTAATTTAGCATGGCGAATTGAGGCCAAAAGAAACTAATCATTTTTATCTGTTCATCAAAATGCTATGTACTAGATTTTTTCAACATTTAATTTAACAAGATGGCAGGCATTTTAATGTTAAGATCTGTATTTAGGAGTATGTAGACATACATATTATACAAGCATGGACACAGATGAATAATCACAAAATCATTAATGAAAGATGACCTGTTTTAGAGGAACCAAGATATTTGTATCACCACCAGCAATTAAATTCATACTCATCCACTCAACAGCCCTTTCAACTGTATCTTCAGAGGCCAATTCCATTGACGACGAAAAAAGATAAGTCTCTCCATTAAAAGCTATGATGTTGAACGAATCTTTGGAATCAAGGTTTGTGAGTGCTGCAGATAAGGCAATCTTTGTACCCTCAAGGGGTGCGCCTTCCATGCTTCCACTTATATCAACAACAAACACTATCTCCTTTCTGAACACCTATCAGATAGTACCTTCAAAGCTCAGTGCATATTCGGTCAAAAGACAGGGCAAGAAAAGGAAAAGAAGTAAAAATTAAAAAGAGATTGAGCAAATGTTGTACTAACCTTCCTACTATGATGACCTCCAGGAAAAAGATAGGCACAAAACATATCTCTTTGATCAACATCATGAAGAGATGGAGATTGCAAAAGCACTCCACCAAATATATGACTAAAAGAGACCTGATAAGCATTTAAACACAAGAATTACATATCCCAAGAATGTTGGCATCTTATATTCCAAGAAGTGGACTTTCCTTCTCTGGTAAACAGAAATGTAAACTAAAAGGGCATGAATGACATGAGAAAGTAAAGTCAATCTTACAGCATACGAGAAAGTAAAGTCAATATTTGTCCAAGTGAGAACTTCTGATTCATATGAGAAACCCAATTTTCCAACTTCACGCCTCAATTCCTGTAAAAAAATTATAAAAAAAAAAATCACGCCAACCTTAACATAATACTAAAAATCTAAAAAGCATTACAAAACCAAGAGACTATAGTCAAAGATGCACCTTCAAAGGATGACTAGTTGTCTTGCACACAATTTCAGTTCCAGTACCAGTGGTTACATTCAATTGTATCTTTTCTTTTCTGGGTAGCTTCTTTACATGAGGAGTTACATACTCTGGAAAACTGAATGGCACAATCAAGGAGAACTCCCCATTGTGGTACAGTAATTTCTGCATCCATCTAACTTTAATGGAAAGCGTTGATCCCCCGTCAACCTTGACAGATAAAACAAAATATGAATTATATATATATATGTTAAAAAAAAATCATGTTTAATCCATATTATAAGGGCTAGAACTTACTTTGGGTATCGTTATGGTAAATGTATGTGGCTTCAGAAAGCCTCCATTTTCAATCCTAAATTCCTTTTCCAAATCTTTTCTATCTTCAATAGCAACCAATTCCGTATAATACAACTTTCTAGAAGCCTCAATCTCAACACCTAGAATTGAGCCCTGTTATCCAAATAATAATAATGATGACGATGAAAAAAAATGTTATTGAGAGAGATCAAAACAATAGCATTGGCCAAAGATTTATACACACCCTTTATGCCTAATGATTTAAATAATAAAAAAAAAAATACTAACACTAATTCACCCAGAAAAAATAAACAATATGTATAAACAACAACAACCAATAAGAGAAAGGAACACAAAAAGAGAAATCCTTTACAGGTATCCAAACACACCTGCTCCCCCATAGGAACGGCTAGACGGCAATCACAGCTTTCACTTCCCATAACACAATGAACCCTCCATGATCCACTGATTTTAACAAAAGCAGTATCCAGATAAGAATCCGCTTCCAATTCAATCCGGTTCATCTGGAGAGGAATCAATGCTGGGGGGTCACATCTGCCATGCACGTGCGGCTGGTAACTCGGTATATCCGGGTTATCCACAATCCCTGGGTTTGATATAACTGCATAAACCATCGGTGCCGTTGGCAAATAGGCCACTGGTGATTTATCCATGTGGGACGGTGGCTTGGGTGGCGTCACCGCCCTGTCTTTCCCCAGGTATATCCTTTTTGACAGTTTCAGCCCGTCTTGAACCGATCTTCCGAATTCCTCCGCCATGCTTTCGAAAAAAAAAAAAGAGTAATAAAAAGAATCGGAGAAAGTGAGAATAATAGGAGGCGGAGCAGTAGCGAAGGAAGAAAGGTTTAAAAATGGACAAGGGCCTCTCTTTCTTTCTTTTAAATAAGGGAGCGTTAGAGAGACGCTTGGGATTTTTATATTTTCTTACTACTCTGCCCCTTTTCGTTACGATCGAGCTAAGCAGCTGGATGCATTAACTAGTGATATGGTGACACGTGGGATGCCGTTTCACAACTAGTCGTTGAATGTGGACAAAAAATGGAATGGATGGGTGGCTAAGGGCTGTTGTCGTAGGGACACAATCGTCTGTTTGTGATCACAGGTCACCTTTTGGATAATGGATTTGCAATCTACCATTTTCCTAAACTACTTCTACGAGTTCAAAGTGTATCCACCTTTTTAATTAATTAATTAATTAACACTACTGTTTATTTCTTTATATATATAATATATCCCTCTCCTTGCCATGGACTCCATCCTTTGAACCGTTGGTCATAAAATCGTAGCCATGAATACACGCAGGCATCAAATGACTGGACTACACGTGGTGGCACAAAGGTGTGAATGTGCAGCGGGAAGCAAAGCTGTTTTTGTTTATTTGCCTTGAAAAGTAAAAACCGCTCTCCTTCTATTCTTCTCTAGATTTATATTTTCAAAATCCATTACTTTTCTTCAATTTCTTATATAGTTTAGTTACAATTTCAAATTAAAAAAAATACAAAAATAGTAGAGATCCAAAGTACCTGACATGTTAAGACAATGATTCGACATAGACACCGTTTAAAATTGCATTTCAAAAGGCATTTCATAAAATTTTAAAAAAAATTTGTTTAAAATTAATTTTTTTCATGTTTTTATATCATTTTTATATGATGATATTAAAAATAATTTTTTTAATAAAAATAATATTTTAACACATTTAAGAGCAAATATCACTTTAAAAAACAATCGTTACAACATTTCTAAACACCCTATATTTATTAACAAATAACTTAATTTTAACTTAAAATATGCAAAAAAAAAAAAAAAAAGTCACACTATTTCCCCTGTTTTTATACCCGCTTGATACTTTTAATTAAGTAATTAACACTAATGTTTTTTTAAAACATTAATTATTTGGATGAATTTTCTTTTCTTTTTCTTTGAAAAAAGGAGTAAAAAGTTCAACCATTTGATGCTAGATTTTTGTGGAACTCAAATTCATGTTACCAATTAGTGACTTATTATTTGAAAAGTTGAGTTAATAGTTTTATTTTGAAAAAAATAACACTACTTTTAATTTATTTCTTTATACATCCATCTTTATTGTCGCTAAGATTTTGATTGGGATTTATTATTTTTATTAAAAAAAATTAAAAAGGTTTAGTAAATCACTATAGCATATAAAAAGATTTATTGTGGATTCAAACAATGCAATAATAATTTTGTCTTTCATTGCTCTTAACAATTATCTTTGCACTAAGGGCAAAATTATATTTTCCATGGGATTCAAACGTTATTTGATAATTGATCGGGGTGAAGTTGTCGTTCTGTGTATTTTATGTACAGTAAAAATACTATATTGCCCTTGAGAGTTTAAAGAATTGGTTTTCGATCCAGGGGCTTTTGTGCCTTTGCAGGTTTATTTGCACAGTTAAATAACATTTGTGTCATTCAGGCCTAAAAAATATTGGCCTTTAAAGGAGGGGTTGTTATGTCTTTACATATTTTATATACAGTAAAATATCATGATTGCCCTTTGACTTCAAAAAATTAAAGGCTGCCTTGGGAGGGTATTTTTATATTTGCATCATGGTTTTTTCGTAATATTCGTATGCCTTTAGGACCTTTGTAGCAATTGGTATTATTATAATATTAATAAATCAATAATGCAGGTCTACGCGTGCTACACAAGCGCTGACGCGTCATCTCCCCCTGCACCATTCTGGTGGCGCATGGGGCACGTACAGTGACCAAAAAAGGTTGATCGCCTACTCACCCAATACGGAAAATTATGGCGCATCTTTTAGAGTGGCGTGTTTTGTCATCTGAGCATGGTTCAACTACGAGTGGTCTTTTTTCTCCTCCCTTTCTTTTCTCTCTCCCAAGCCTAAGTATATGTGCAGAACTTTGACAAATTCAATTGTGTCCTATAGTTTGTATTTGTTTTGGATTTCGTCTTTATTCTTTTAATTTCTATATTTTTTAGATTTGATGTTTATTTAAGTTTGTTTTGTATTTTTATTTGGTCCCTAATCATTTAATCTCATTAGATTTATCTATCCAATTTGGTCCCCATTCTTTTGTTTGCTATTTTTTTTTATCTTTTTCGTTATTTTTTTTTAATTTTATCCTTTGGGAGTTTGATTTAATTTTACCTGGTTTCTAATTTTGGTCCTCATTTTCTTATTGCTCTTTTTTTTATTATCGTTTTCTTCATTTATTTTGCTTTTCAATTTAGTCCTTTTTTTCAATTATTTTTGTGTATTGTTTAATCCTCATTGTTTTAATTATAGTTATTTTTAATTTTTAATTTTTTTATGGTTTGAAATTTTTCTTTGTGGTTTTTTCATGTTTGCCTTTTACAAAGTAATCCTAGTCTCATAACCCGGTCCATCAGTTTTGATAATGAATCTAGTTTAAGTTTGATCTTTTTTAGGTTTTTTTTTAATTTAATTTTATTTTATCATTTGCCATTTAATTATTGATCTTTTAGCATGTTTCATTAGATATTATTTAAAAACAAATGCATATGTCAACGCGTGATGGGTTATCCCGAGTGCGAGGTGGTAAAGTTAACCCGAGTTAGCTTGCATTGTCTTACTAAGATTTTTTATTTAACTTTAGTATTTTTTATTAAGTGTTTTTTTTTTAAGTTTGATTTTTTTTCCTCGATTTTTTTATGAGTTTTTTTTTCAATTTCATTATATTTTATCAAATAATTTTCCTTTGAGCTTTGTCATGTTTTTACTTTTCTTTGTGTTTGGTATTACTATGAATGGTTGGTAAAGTTAACCCGAGTTAACTTGAGTTTTTTTTAAAGTATTTTCTTTGTTGAACTTTGTTTTTTTTGCTAGGTAATTCATTTGATTTTTTTTATCTCGATCTTATATCATGGGTTGTGAGTTTATCAAATTAGATGGAGTTGACTCAGGCATGTTTCTGCACCATTATATTTTTTGAATTTTTTTTATTTTTGATATTAGATAATTAAATCTTGAACTTTATAATTTTTTTAACTTTTCTCTTTATGGGTTCTTTCCTACTTATATCATGAGTCATGGTTTAGTAAATTTAACTTGATATGTCTTGAATTATTATTATTATTATTTAAATATTATTTTTTTACATTAAAAAATTTTAAACCGGCTCGTAGCGCAATGCAGCGCAGGCTTAGTTAAATACAATAATATTACAGTAAGAAGTGTATGACTTTTGTTTTTTTTAAAAAAGAAGATGTGTACTTAACACTCTCTCACTCCCCTCCCTCCGCCCAATACAGAAAACAAACGCGGCTTCTTAGTAAAATACCCCGTCTCTCCCTCTCTCTCCTACGCAGCCATCACGTGTCATCTCAGGTACTTGCCATACACATCGTGCTCTTCGCTTCCCACTCTGCACATCGACCACCTCTTCCAGCGACACTCTCTCGGACTCAGAAAATAATACACAAGCACACGCACGAGAGGCAGAGAGAAAGACTTGTTCTGTAATGTTTTCTACTACGCGGCGGTGTTTTTGTTAAGATTTAAATTATTTTATTTTAAATTATTTTTCCTGTTTTTTAATAGTTTTGATTTGCAAAACTATATCAATATATTTTTAAATAAAAAATAGACAATTACTATCCGAACCCCAAACAGTACCTTTATACGATACTCGGGTAAAAAGAAAAGACAAACACGTGGCAGTGGCGGTAAGAAGTAGCCTTTTACTTTTATTACACGGACTTGTTCTTAATGGGAGGGGCTGTTGTATACAGAGACTTGTTCGCAGGCCTTTTCCACTGCCGACTTTACCATTATCATTATGAGCATGCACGCACGCACGCACAACGGTTCGGTTGTCTTCGGATACATAGCTCTATCTCACCACATCCATGGTCTCTCTCTCTCTCTCTCTCTCTCTCTGAAAATAATAGCTATCAACAATCGGATCAATCTGGTGCAACTAGTATTCACCCATGTACCAAATCTGCAATTGTTTCAGTCTCTTGCTTGCCGCTTCTTTGCTTTTCTTCTCTGGGTATTGTAATTATCCTTGTCAGGTCACGTAATTACTCTCCCTCCCTCTGGAATAATAAACTCTTTTCTCTTTTTTTAAGCTATAGTACAATTACAGCATTCACACCTGACATTACTTGCCCGCTTCATGTTTGTCGCCTTACTACATTTCCACTTCCTATGCTATTGCTAGATGTAGATTCTTTTTTACACTTCCTTCACCAGTAGTACCGTTCTTGCTTTCCTCTTGCTCTTCTTGGCTCTTCTTCTTCTTCTTCTTTCTTTTTTCTGCTCGGTAGTCTCATGACACGTGAGTGTTGAAAATAAATAAATTAAGAGAGCAATGGCTCCTGCTACGACCTCTGTACCGTCATTACCCTCGCCTTGTCCAAAGTCACCGCGAGAGTATCCAGATTTGTATGGGAAGCGCAGGGAAATGGCTAAAGTGCAGATGCTTGAGAGAGAGATTGGTTTTTTAGAGGTGGGCCTTAAATCTGCTATTGTTGTTCTGTGCTCTTCTCCCCCCCCCCCCCCCCCAATCTTATTGAATGCCGAGTTTCGGTTTCTTTCATTTCTTTTATGCTAAATCTTAGTGGATTTGAAATGTAGTGAAATTGAGAACTTGAAGTGATAGTATCAAAACAATCAAATAGAGGAGGAACTAGAAAGGGAAGTTGAAACGAGCTTACTTCTCATCAACAGTAGAAAATTGGACTGAACCTTCTTTTTATAGTGAAATTTTTGGACACAATCCTTCTGGTTGCGAGTATTCAAATTTTAAAAAACATGATAAACAACCAAGTACTGCAGGTAGCTGAAGGATGAATTTTGGGCTTTTTTTTGGGTTGGTTGTGCCTTAGCCTAGATGCACGAGTACTTGACTGGTAGCTTGTGATGGAATTTGTTGATGGATTGTCATTGTTCAAAAAGAAAAGAAAAAACTAAAACTTGTTATTGTTGCTGGCTGTACCTAACCTGAAACTTGAAGCAAATCTTGCTTCTTGAATGCATTCTGCAGAGTGTCTTATATTCACTGTTCATTATGTGGCTGAAGCCCACTTGCCAGTGATCAAGTGTTTTTTAGAACTGTTAACTTTTCAACTTGTTTCTGCATCGAGGGCTTCTGCCGGGTCTAATTAGATGCAGGATTATTGGTGGACGTTCTGTGTTCTGCATAATATTTGCACCGCCGAAGTTGTAGCAACCAATCACACTGATTGAGAGTAGTCTATCTCAACCCAAACCACAAGCTGAACTTGATCTGCAAGTGATTATTTATTCCTGTTTTAGAGATTTATTCAATTTTGAATCTTAGCCTGGTCTAATTTGACACCCTCTAAGAGGTTTTGCCGACGATAGAGTTACCTGTGTAATATGATAAAAGATGAGCAGTCATTAAAATCTGTAGCTGGCTCCCTACCACCCAATTTATTTCATGAAGTTTATGTGCAGATAGATTGGATGTGGTGAAAAGAACTTCTTCTCTGATATGCTTAAGCAAATATAATGAATTGGCAATTTCAATTTGAGCAGGAGGAACTAAAATCTATTCAAGGCCTCCAGCCTGCATCTACATCCTGCAAAGAGTACGTCAGTTTACAATTACCTTGCATAGCTTCATGTGTACCAAATTTTTATGCACAAATTTATATGAACTAGCTATAGATTCTGTTCAATTATCAGCTAATTAGAATTAATTTTAATAACATGCTGCAGGGTCACTGACTTTGTCATGGCAAACTCAGATCCTTTGATTCCAACGTAAGAACAGTTCCATTTGTCACCAAAACTTTGCTTTCTGTTTTTGAAGAGGAACAGCAGTCTTATTTTTATTTTTATTTTTTTCATCTTTTAAACAGAAGTCGGAAAAAACGAAGGTCTAGTCGGTTCTGGAAGTGGCTATGGTACTGTTTCCTTGTCCTTTTGTCTCGTGTTTCTGTATCTCAAATTGATACCTATAATAGGTGTTTGCATAATCCTCATTCTGAATTCTTTTGGTTGGCTTGATGTTCCATAAAATTCTTTATTTGACAACTTATAAAACTTAACTCTTGTAATTAATGTATTTAATGTTCTATTATGAACTTAATGGCTTGTTTAGTTATGCAATCATAGCATAAAGCAAAATGCAGTTGAAAAGGCAGGCCTTAGGCCTTGAATCCATTCTTGCATAAATATAACCAACTAGTTTCTCTTCTTTGCATGACTTGACACTGTCACAAATAATGCGATTTCCTCTGTCGCTTGCAGGGGAATACGCTGTTTTAACTTCTCATGGATTTGTTGCTGCTGTTCTTCGGGCTGCTCTCTTCATCTAGAATGTCCAAGCTGCTGTGAATGTAATCTATGTAACTGCTCTTCCTGCATCAGCTGCCCAACTCTAAAGTGGCGGTGGTGTTGCTCTTGTCCACGTCCTAGATCCCATTGCTGTAGAGAGATCTCATGCAGCAGGAACAGCTGCTGCATTTGTCAATTACCTGCGTGCCCAGATTGCTCTTGTAGCGGTTGGACATGCTCTTGTCCCGAATGTCCGAAGGTGCGCCTTTGTTGCAATTGTAAAAACACTTGTTGTAATCCATGTTTATTCTTCTAGCATATTAGTCTAATATTTTTAGGAAGCTCTTATCTCCAATATGCATTTCAATTGCTACATTTAGGATATTGCTTGGAAGATTTAAATCTTCCAAGTGTTTATTTAGATAGTTCCAATTTATGCCAAGGAGCTGTCTATTAAATTATCTATGGGGCTGCAACAACCACAGTTGAAAAACAAGCTCCCAGAGAAACTTAAAACCACAAATAATAGGATACCAGTGAGTAACCTAGACGCAGATTGGATTTATAGGCCTGAAATGGTTTGACTGTATTCATAAAAGACCCATGTCTTCATATTTGTGGTCATATCATAGACATAGGTTGCTGTTGTTTACTTCAAACATTGTTAGATTCTGCTGATATACAGTGAGGGCTCTTTTCACCTTCGCAACATTGGTTGAAATACTGGTATTCTTTGGATTGTAAAGGGGCTTGATTCTTCAAATTGGATCCACATCCATCATTCAAAATCACGTACCTACTGCTTGCTAATTATTGCTGCAAAATAATTGAATTGGCTGGTCATATTCTTGCTGGGTTGTGATTGTTACTGATCATAAGACTGCCCTCTCTGCAAAACTGTAAAACCACAGGGCAAAGGTGCTGTCTTGTCGCTCAGTTTTCTGAAAGAATTATAGTAACAATTGAACATGATGACGTTGTCAGTGTTTCTTTTTGTCAATAAATAGTACAACGAAGGCCGCTCGCTGAGCATGGCGGTGGGCTTTACCAATCAAGGGAACCATAGAAGAGGTCAATAATTTAGAGATTCAAATTGCACTGGTTTAGAAGTTGCGTCGGAGCATGTCCAAAACAGACATGCATTACTTACCTCGTAAATTACCGAAGCTATTATGACTTGCGAAGTGGGATTTGGGTCTTAGAAATACGTTCAAATTATCCATAATCTACAGCACACGAAGAAAATAGCAAGACCACCGTCTGTGATTACATATATCCTGGCCCAATCTTAATAAAACAATTCAGCATCCTGCCTATTATCTTTTTTTCGTATCAAATTTAGACACATAAAGGCGCTGTCCTAAACTTTTTTCTTTCACTTCCCCTAAATCAATTAATATTCTATTGGTTTTGTCCCAATAAAAAAAATCCAACCCCTTTTTTTGTTGGATGAAATTCACTTTTATTTATATATAAAAAAAAAAAAACACAATGTTTTTCGGACATGGTTTGTGGCTAATGATTTGTCCGGGAATGATCCCAGTCATTGACCATAAACCAACAACCTAGTACTACAAAATCAGATTATCAAAGCTGATTAAGTAAAAGATTTTAGTCGTTTATTTTAACGATGACATGACTGCAAATCAACGAAGAAAGAAACGGGGGTGTAATACAAAGTGAAAGGGTGATGATGGTGTCTTTTGTCTTGTTTGGAGGGAAAATGTTCAATTACATGGTCTTCAAAAGTGGCTTCACAAGTAGCATTTATGGTATAAAGATAAGGGATGAACAAACAGCGTCATACGACTTGTCATGTGACAGTGTTTATTTTTTTAAAAATACATTAACCCAAATGATATTGTTTTGGTCGAAAGAACATTGAAACACATTGTTATATTTAAATAAAACAATGTTGTTTTTTAGTTTTTTAAACTTAAATTAGGTCATTAACCCCTTTCTAATTTTAACCCTTAATTTTTAATTTATTCAATTAAGTCTCCAATTGAATTTTGATTCTAAAAAGCAATTCAATTTCACTCCTTCCAAGTTTTAAAATGATCCCTTGAGTTTAGCGTCCTTTCATCTTGACCCTCGGTCTTGAATATTTTTAATTTCATATCTAATTGACTTTCAAACTTCTAATTTCTTTAATTTTATCTTTGTTTTCAGTTGAATTGGTTCGTCAAATTCACACACCTTTTGCAAAAAGGTCATGGGTTTCGAATCTCTTTAATTTGGCTTTTAATTGATTTCCAAACTTTTATTATCTTGTAATTTTGTCCCTGATTTCACTCAAATGAGCTTGGAAAAATTAAATTTGATCCTCTAAAAATTCAATCTTCTCAATTAAACTCAAATTAGGCTTCCAAACTTTATTTTTCATCAATTAAGTCCCTAATAAAATTAAGTTGACCCATTAAAAGTCTAATTAGGCATTGCACTTAATTAATTCTTTTAATTTGACCCAAATGAATTCTTAAACTTAATTAAACTTTTAATTGAGCTCATGATTAAATCAAATTGACCTATTAAAAGTATAATTAAGTCTTTAGACTTAATTTTTATACAAATTTATCAAATAATCATTTAATTTGACCCTGTATCTGCATTGTTTTTCAATCTTGGGTATAATTAGGTTCTTGATTGTTTTTCAAAATCTCAGTTTAATTCCTCCATGCATTTGAAAACCTTCTCGGCATGCTCTTCCAAATTGCCAATATATTTTTTTAATTTTTTAGTTTTTTATATTGAATTAAAAAAATAATTTTTTAGAAAATCCAAAATTGTGAGTTCTTGCTAATTTGTCTTCAATTGTTGTCTCTCCTAGATTTAAGAGCATTGTTGCTTTAGTCCCTGTTGTTCTTGCCTCGCTAGTTGCTGGTACTACAAAACAATGGTCAACCACACCTCTCATTTTCATACCCAACATCTTGCTACTGCTATTGATTGATGCCATTTCTTGTTGTTAAAGTTTCTCTTTTTGTGCTTTAAGATTTCAATTTTTGTTATTTTTCAGAGATTCTCTTAAGCAATTCATGTCATGGGAAGAAAATATGAAAAAAAAAAAAAAACAATGCAAAATCTAGGCCATAACAAGTAATTCATATATGAGATTACCTTAAGTAATTCATGTCTCAGATTCCCTTTCCTTTGTCTTCTTGCTTGCTGAACTGATTCAACAACATGGTTTGTTGATGCTAATCATGCAAATTCAGTGATTTTTGAGAAGCCATTGTCTATTATCACACTGGCATATTGTGAATTGTTTTTTTTTTTTTTTGTTAACTTGGGTATTCGAGTCAGTCTACGTGTACCTCAATTAATCCCTCGAGACTCTGAAGTTAACAATCATGTAAGCTTCCAGTGACCCTGAGATTTGTAACACTCAAACTAGTAATCTCTAAAGAGTAAACTCTGAGTCTGACCAGTTAAACTACACCCCTCATGGTTATATATTGTGATTTTTGACAACATGGTTTCAGCAACTAGGGTAGAAAAGAAAAACTCCCATGTTAATCTAGTCATTAAATATAATATAATGATAATCTTATAAATAAATTAAATATTTTTGTTGACTTTTTTTTCCATGTTAAAGTGAGGATTTATAGTTTTATAAACTTATAAATTCCAAAATATAAAGTATAAATTCTAAAAAAAAAAATAAAAGCAGCTTGAAAAAATAAGTAAACCCTATACAATTAACCTTTCTTTTAAAAACCAAAATGAGGGATCAAGGACTAAAAGTGTCATAAAAAAAGAAATGAGGCCCTTTCCCAAAATGACAAGAAAAAGTTTCATTTGATCCCTTAAATTTATATATTTTCCTTTCTCATTCATGTTCTTTTAGGTTATTACATTTTACTCTTAAATTTTATTTTTGTCACATTTTAGTCCCTACAAATTAAGAGATGAGAGAGAAAATAAAAAACATAAAGAAAAGAGAAAGTTGTATGGTTTTACTATTCAGAAATCATTATTCATCTTCTCACAAAAAAAAATAGTTAATTTACTATTAATTTTTGTCCATTGAAGTTTATAGTTTTTCTGTGATGATCCTATTTTTATAACGAACCTATCAATCGGTCGATTGATTTTATATTATTCATCAAGTATCAATTTTTTTTTTCTCTCTCTTTTTTTATTTGTTTTGTTTCGAGTCCTGTAGAAAGAAACATAATATATTCTTTTCAAATATTTTATAATGGCATCAGGCTCCTCACATCAAAATATATTCGATGTTTAATCCCATTCTTTTTCAGAATGCGTATTCTGCACAATATTTTTAACATTACACACCCAATGTTAAAGGAAAATCAAAAGAAAGGTTTTCTTGCAAAATCTTTCTTCCAAGGGACAGACATGAGATCATAAAAAGTTGCAAGATGCATGATCTTATGCATTCCTGATCTCACAATCACAAACATTGACTTTGGAAGTTGAGTCAGCTTTAGATGGTATCTCCCAGGGAAAAGTTGGATTGAAACTTTCAGAAATCGACTGTAGAAGTTTTGAAAATAAATAAATAAATAAAATAAAATTGTATGGCATTTAACATCTTGAAAACTCACCTTTGAATTTAAATTTAAAGCCAATAGAGAGAGAGAGAGATTAAAGTCTATGGGAGTTTTTCTTTTATTATTAAAAAATTCTATCTTTCAAAAATGAAATAATTAAAAGCATATACCTAGAGATCGATGGGTTACTGTATTCCCACCAAGTGAAATCACAACACCAGTCACTTGCATTATATATATATCTGCCTAAGATTCCCTTGCTTGCGTACAAAACGGAAAATCCAAAAATTGTAGGTGTATATATATATATATATATATAGGATACACGTGAGCCGCATTATTATTATTATTTATATATATACTTAATTATGCACAGTTTTTAAATATTAAATTTTGTTTAATTGATAATTAGGCTTTATGATTTTTTTGTTTTTATTAGGTTATCATGGTCTCATGACTCGGTAATGGTGCTTAACGGTTAACACATGTTAACTTGTCTTATTTTTTATGTCATTTTTTAAATTAAGATTTTTACAATTTTCATCGTTCAACATTATATCTGACAGGAAAGATTGAGAATCAAGCTTTATAATTTGTTTTGATTTTTTTTATGAGGTCATCTCAGTCTTAAGACCAAAGTCGCGGATTTGATAGGTTAAATCGAGTTAAATCAGGTCATTTTTTTAATTGTTTTCTATAAAGTTATCTCAATCTAATGTCTCGGATCATGAGTTTGATAGATTGACTCAAGTTGTTTTTATGTTATTTTTTTAATTGGTTTTTTTTTAATGTCATCCTTCAATATTAAGCTGGTTAAGAATTGAAATATGTAATTTGTTTCAATTTTCTTTTCATAGGGTTATCTCGGTCTTATGATTCAGGTTACAAGTTTGACATGTTAACCCGAGTTTTTTTTTAGGTTCTTTTTTATTGATTTTTTTTTCAATTTCATCTTTCAATACTGGGTTGATTGTGAATTAAGCTTAATAATTTTTGATTTGCTTTCTATAGGGTTATCATAGTCTCATAACTCTAGTTATTAATTTGAAACGTTAACCCGGGTTGTCCAAGGTTAATACAATATGTTGTTATTTTAATATTAAAAAAAGATATCATCTTGAAATTTTATTTAGTTAAAATTTATTTTCACAGGTTGTATGAGTTGTTTCTAAACCAATAAAGTCAACCATATTACATTGGGTAAACCCTCGCACGATTTAATTTTTTTCTGTTAGGAAAAAAACTTTGGAACATTTGAATATTTTTTTTACGTTCAAGAAAAATTTGACTTGACTTGCAACGTAGCGCGGGTCAATCATCTAGTAAACTTCTAAACAATGTCTAATGGGTCAGAATAAACCCAAATTAAAAATAACTATTCAACATTAAATAAATAAATAAATAAAATAGATTCATAAAAACAAAGTTTTCACGATAAAATTTCTCCATGTAGCTAGAATTTCTAATTTTCACACATTTTTGGTAGATTTCAGCAATGACTTCAAACATGTCTTTCTCTCTCTTCTGGATGAATTACTGGGCCTATCATATATGGTTGAAAATCTTGAGATCCCTAGTTTCCGGGCCAACTTGAATCACAACAAAATCCTACTTGTAGCTTTAGATATGTTCCAAACAGTACACAAAGGTTTGGTTTGATGAATTTTATAAGATTCATCTATTAATTTCGATCCTTTGAAATAATATGTTCTCAAACTCCATTTGATCTTAAAGTTTATCAAAATATAGTTTCATATATCTAATATTTTCTTATAAAATTTCAGCTCGATCCGATGTATAGTTTAAAAAATATGATTGATGTCACAAAACTTATTAATAGATATTTTAAAATAAATTGGGACCTGATTTTATTCTTATATTATTGAACTTCTTATGACCAAACATACAGGGTCTTGGATTTGAAGGAAAAATAAGGCAACTGCCAAAGAATTACCCCTCACCAAATTCTCCTTATGGCTCTTCTATAAAATTAAGAGCTACAGTTAGACCATACCAGGAAAAATAACTTAACACCAATTTTAGACTTGACTTGAAAGACTTTCAGCCTCGATGGAAGAAGAAGGAAAAAAAAAAAAAAAGGAGAAAACACTAAATCCGTACATATTAGAAATATTATCTGAAAATAATTTTTTATTTTTTAAAATAAAATTTATTTATATAAAAGATTAAAAAAAATTATAAATGAATTAGAAAAACTCTTTAAAATTCAAATGCATAACAAAAAAACAAATCCAACTTAAAAAGACTCTCTAAACAAAATGTAAGAGAGAAAGGAATTAATATAAATATAAAAAATAGAGAAAAAAACCATATAAAAAAATATTAATTTAAAAAAAGAATTAGAAAAAAAGAAGCAAAGGTCAAGCATTGTTTAGCCTAGCAAGTTGGCTCAGTCTGCCTGGCCCATTTCGTCAAGGCAGACCTGTGCGATTGGACCCTTAAATTTTTTTGGTTACAACTGGAGAGGATGACATGTCGCCTGCTCAAATTGTTTTTGAAAAAAAAATGAAATGATCTGTCATCTGATTTTCCCAGATTTTGGTTACTATAGTAGATGAAAAATCAGTGCTTCAGTTTTTCTTGACCCAAAATTCATTTTCAATTTATTTTTGGCCCAAAACACCTTAAAAATTATGATAAACCTATCCATGATATTAGAAAAACAAAAAAACTATTCCAAAAACCGAAATCAATTCGAAGCCAAAAATCAAATTGAGCTCAGATCTGTTTTTTCACTGACTTTAAAATTAAAAAAACACATAATATGAATGCACATCATCAAATAGAATCATTTGCACAAACATCAATTATTTTGGTAGTCTAAATCGGTGTCAACGATATTTCTCTCTCTACTGTCAAAATCTAACAACCTCTCTCTCTCCTCTCTTAAATAGGGACTAAAAAATAATAAAAATAAATTTAAATATCAAAATTAAATTGGAAAAAAAATTAAGGCATCAAAATCGTATAATTTGTGTTATTTTTAAAGTTAAAGAATCAAAATATATATTTCTTGAAACTTATATAGCACGCCATCCATATTTAATACCCTTTTTATGTTGATCTTTATTCTTCAAACTCTGCACTTGACTAAAAAAATCAGAAGCAATTATTCTTAAATTAGAATTAAATCATTTAAAATAAAAATTTAAAAATCAGAATGAATGGTGAAAAAATAAACAATATCATCAATAATATTTTATGATAGCAGTGCCGACCGCGTAACGTTTACCTCCGCACATTTTTAGTTTTTAAGTTAATATTTACTTTCTATGTATAAAGTGTTTTAGGCTTTTAGCCACTCCTCTATGTTTTTGTTAATAAAATTTGATAATTGTTAATCTTAATGTTAATTGTTAATGTTTATTACTAATGAAAAATACAGAAAAGAAAAGCATGTATAAGCCTGCCAGTCTTCATCAACTACAAATTGGGAAATGAACGGCCGAGTATGAATTCCCGTTATTTCCCCAAACCAGAGAGAGATTGAAAGAAAAAGTTATCAAGAAAGAGCGAGGGAAAAAGATTGTTCCCTTGGAATCTCTCACACCAACCCCAACAAAAAGCAACAAACATAAAACTCACTGTTTCTCCTTTACATAGAGATCCTATAAGAGAGACAACAAAAGGGTTTCTCTTGAAACCCAAAAAGATTCAATCTTTATTGAGAAAAACGTAATCTAAACTCTTGATTTTAACAATGAGTAGAGATGATGATGATCGAGGAGATAAGGGAAAGTTAAAGCCGCCAATATCTTCAGGGCCGTACAAATGGTTGACAGATTTTCACAAAGATCTGATGGCAGGTGCATTGCTGGGAGGGGTAGTGCACACAATAGTTGCACCAATTGAGAGGGCAAAGGTGTTGTTACAAACCCAAGAAAGCAATTTGGCTATTGTAGGGAATGGACGCAGGAAATTCAAAGGAATGGTTGATTGTATTGTCCGTATAAGAAGAAGGGATTCTTTCGCTTTGGAGAGGCAATGACAGTAGTGTGATTAGATATTACCCTTCTGTTGCTCTTAATTTCTCTCTTAAGTTGATTTAAGTTGGTTTATTTTTGGTTTCTGGTTTGAGGTTAAGGTGTCTGATGAATTGTGTCTGTGTGAGTAGTGGGTGGATTTGTTATTCAGTGTATTGGTTTTTCTATATTATTATTATTATTTGTGATGGTTCTTGATGTAAAGGATGGTTCTTTATTCTAATTTGTGTTTTTCATGATGTAGTTTGAACAAAAATAGGAGGGTAATTTATCAGAAGATATGGCGTTAGCTGATAGAAGTTGATGATAAAGGTTCTTTGCAACTGATTGCTTCTATTGGGGAATGAGGATACTTCCTGGCTATGCATTGACTTCATGAATCATTATGTCATCTGAAACTGTTGGATTGATTTTGAATTTTTGGTGAATGAGTTTGAAGGTATAAATTTCAGATCTGAGAGTGAACTTTTGCAAGGAATGAAACGAACACAATTTTGAGAGATAAGATGGGAGCTCAATTTCAGATTCATTGGTTTGTGAAAGATTGTAGAAAAGAAGATTCAAGAACTACTCTGCCACACAAAAGTAGAGCAAAAAGAGTTCAATGAATTACAGATGAACTTTAGAAATTAATGGGGGTATTGAATATGCATTGAAGGCCAAACAGAACCTTTTATCGATATGCTTAGGTTGGTTTTTAACCTTTATTTTCCCATAAATTTAAACTTTGAAGGGCTTGGTGATGATGTTGAAACCTCATGGTGACACTAACTGAGCTTTAGCTTTTTTCTTAGGGCATGCGGATGGTTAAGCTGCATACCACTCGCTAAAGTTTTTGCTGATTGCAAGATGTGATAAATTGGACTGGTCTGGCTTAGCTGGCTGATTTCTACTCGAACTTTGAAGATATGGAAAATCAATAGTCTTTTTGAGCTAGTAGAAAGTGTCAATGTCCATGGCATGATCAAATCTAATGATGCAAATAAAGATAACTATTGGGTTTTGTTTTAGTAATTACGTTGCATAAAAGGAAGTGATCACTCTATTTTGTGTTATGCTGCCATGATCTCATGGTCAGTCTTACTTCTGCAGGATCTTTATAAAAACATCTTGCGTAATGGAAACCATCAAAACGGTTCAATTCTGTCTGGTGCACCTGCCAACTTCATTGCAGGTGCTGCGGCTGGCTGTACAACACCGATCTTAATCTACACACTTGAGATAGCACGCACCCGCCTTACTGCTGACATTGGTAGAACTGATGTTCGTCAATTTCGAGGTATTTGCCATTTCCTGACTACCCATATACAATAAAGATGGGATACGAGGAGTTTATAGAGGCCTTCCTGCATCTCTGCACGGAATGGTTGTTCACAGGAGCCTATACTTTGGTGGGTTTGATACGTTGGAGGAGATTTTGTCTGGAGAAGCAGCTGAACCTGAATTGGCACCGTGGAAGCGTTGGGTGGTGGCTCAGGCAGTCACAACATCTGCTGGGTTGATGTCATATCCACTGGATACAGTTCGAAGGCGGATGATGATGCAATCTGGCCTGGAACAACCAATGTATAACAGCACACTTGACTGCTGGAGGAAAATTTGTAGGGCAGAGGGGGTGGCTTCTTTCTATCAAAGGGCAGTCTCAAGTGTGTTTAGGAGTACTGGTGCTGCTGCCATCTTAGTTTTGTATGACGAAGTTGAGAAGCTCATGAAATGGGGTGGCTTGTGGGAATAGTTTTGGTTAGTTTTTCATCTGAACTAAAGGATTAGAGTAATATTGTGAAGTGCAAATGAGTTCCATACAATAGTGGCTCGACCGAGAGAGTTGATGACTCTGTAATTAATCCAACAACCCGGGCTCTTTTCTTTTTTTAAATCGGTCACCGAGTCATCTATGATGACTATGGTTTTCGCATATAAATGCTAAATCCACTTTCTTTCTTCCAAGTCATGACTAAAAGATTTATTATCATTTTGATTCTCATAGCGCTTGAAGGTAGATTTGAATTAATTATGATAGCTAAGGATATCATAATTCAAAGAAGTCAAAAATCATATGATAAGTGCTCCGATCCTCTTAACAAGCATTGGTTCTTGATAAATCATAAGAATCGAATCTTGGACTTGTATGTGCTGCCACCTACAAGTGTTCGGAATCCTCCATGTTTGGTTTCAGTTTAATTGATTAAAAAAATAACAATTTCATGATCTCTAATTCCTTCCATTACATCATCAAGCATCAAGAACAAATAGACCCCGAAAGAAAAACACGAACAAATAAATTATTAAACCAAGTACTATATAATGGTGAAGTAGTGGGCTCGAATTAGAGAGAGAGAGAGAGAGAGAGAGAGAGAGAGAGTAATAAGAATATTAACAAAAACCTTAAAGGAATTAGCAAACCACTAAAGTCCAAGACATAGTTTACCGTTAATTGCCTGGGTAGCTAGGGTATTATTTGGGCAGATAAGTCTTTTTCTTCTTTCTTTTTTTTACAATCAAATTACTTATTTAACCTTGTTGCCAAAAACAAAGCAAGGGCTTTTTAGTCTTTTCTTTGTTTTAGCACAGTAAGTTGACTTTATTACTCTTTGACTAAAATAATATTAGGCTTGGATTTAAGGGTGTTTTCATATTTTTTCATGTGATTATCATGTTATATCAGGGGTGAGATGGTCATTTGATGAAAATAAAAATTATTAAAAAAATAAAAAAAAACTGGTGCGTGAATAATGTTTGCCAGATTTGGACGACGTGTGTGGCGTCATCCAGAGGTTGAACACCAGCTTTCAGGCAATGACCAAATTATCTTAGCAACCCCTCCACTCTTGGGTGGTGCGTGTTCTCTAAGAGTTTTTGATTTGGCGTCAACGACTTTCACCCCCTCTTTCCTCCATGATTTTAGTGTTAGCCCTCCAAATTTTCAGCACTGTCCTTCAATTTGTTTTTTCTTCAAGTTTGGTCCATGTACTATTGATTCTATTTGTTTTATTTAGAGTAATTTATCAAACTTCAATTTTTCTACAATTTCATCCCCTTTTGATCTTTTCAGGTATCAGATTTGATCCTTATTCTTTTGATTATTATTTTTTAGATTATTTCTAAAATTTATTTTTTTCTTCTTACAATTCCATCCCCATTTAGCTTTTTTTCTTTATCAAATTTGATTTTTATTTTTTTATTGCTACTTTTTTTCACCTTGAAAATATTTTAAAATTCATATTTTTTTTTTCAAATTCATCCCTTAATGTAAATTAGTTGGGTGTTGAGCTTCTTAATTGAAGTCATTTCTAGCATTTAACGAATTGTCAGTTTGAGAGATTAACCCGAATTTAGAAAGTTCACATGAGATTACTTGTTTTTTTTCTTTTTTAAGCTTTTTTTTTTAATTTCATTATATTTTTAAGGTCATTCTTATATGAAGATCATAAGACTTGTTATTTTAAAACTCAAATCGGCTAAGCAAGTTGATCTAAGCTCTTTTTTTATTCAGTGTTTATTTAGTTAGAGGTTGGGTCTTTTTTTTCCATTCTACGAGAATCTTCACCAATTTTGAAAATGTCACATGTTATCACGAGTTTTTTTCTTATTCGATGATGCTATCATAACTGACCTCACTCATACTATAATTGACTTGATGATAAACATTCGTACAATGACCAATAATTTACTGTGATTTGTACACCTATCCATTAATGGTCCATTGAAATCTTTCAAAAGTTTAAAAAACCTAGCTACATCTACATTTGGTATTTCATCCACTTATGAACCTTCACTTAAATAACCACAATTTATTCTCATTGCATCCATCACCATACTTTTATAACAATTATTATTATCATTTACAACTTCATGTATGTTGTTAGAACTAGATGTTGAGCTAACAATTCTTTCTAATATGATCTTGTAAGGAACATAAGGTTTTCCATGTGCAAACCAACATAAATATTTCTCAACGTATCTTATTTTTAGAAGACACATCATCACAACATTTAATTAGTGGAGCTTTTTATTTTTACACTTTGCATATAGACATTTAATTCCGCCTCCACTAATATTCTTTGAATTTGAAAGTGTGAAATTAATAAAACCCTCAACTTTTTGTAATAATCTGTCTTGTACAACTTTTAGGGTGAATTTCGATACATTCAAGAATGATCATCCATTACTTAAGAAACCTGTATAGAATAATGCTAACAACATTTATTAATAATATAACAATCAATTTAAAATTCAACTTTGATAATTAAAAATAAATTCATAATTTAATAACCAATTATTATTTTTGTACAAAAATGTAATGATGCATCAAATTTTTAACTAAATAAATCCAACTAAAAATAAGTAATCAATACCTTACTAATTATCTATCATTTATTTAATTCAAACTTATTTAATCTAAATTGATATCTTTTAATTATTATCAATTCCATAAAAAACAGTAAGCAACCTCATTCATATGAATATATATGCACACAGTGTGAAGTTAGGGTACTAGGCATGCAGGAAACTTTCCCATCCTCGTACGCTAATACAAGCACAAGGTTCCTTCCGTTAAATAACCTGGCCGGGCCTCCCAGCATTAATATGTCCTCTCAAGGTACGTTACCCACCTAGCTTTTTTTCAATGTATATATACAAGTTCATCCACATGCGATGTCTTTTATCCAGATCACTCTAAACACAAACCAAGGAACCTGCCCACTGTGACATTAAAGAAAAAAGAGAAGAGAAGAAATGCACATGGTTTCTTGTTTTGGGCAGAAAGTCAGATGCATAGAAAAGAGAAAAATACCTACCGCGATACACGTCATGTAAAGAGAAATAAGCATATATACCGACAGCTTGTACATAATTAACTAAGAAAGAGGCAGTGCATGCTGCATAGTGAATTAACAAAGATAATAGAACAACCTAAAGAAAACAATCAAATGCAGGAAACATATATAGTTGCATGTGGTGTAAGCCAGCTCCCTGCCTTTCTCACAAATCAAGCTTCATCTATATATTGAACCAGAGATCTAAAGGCAAGAACCCAATGATCCCTTCACCATGTTATCCTCGCACAAACTGAGAGTAAACTGCTTTTAAGGCTCTTACGTGTGCATTTACTTCAAACTCAAATAAGAAAATGGGTAGTAATGATCAAGGCATAACTTTTCTCAACATAACAAGCAAGGAACAGAAACTTATGGCATGTCTACCCTTCACATACGTTACCAGAACCAAAAAGAGAAAGAAAAGTTCCATGGCCATCCTAGGAAAATTGAATTTAAACCATAGAAAAGCTGAGGAACAAACTTTCCCACCCCACAACCTAACTCACCAGCAAGATTAAACTACAAAAAAGGAAACTAATCATTCTGGACTTAAAGCCTAAGATAAACATGAAGCACTCATAGACTTACCATATGTGATAAGAAAATAGATCATAAAAGGAACAAAAACAAAAAGAGAACCAAAAAAGATTTAGCCAGGTTGAAAACAATTAAGGAGAACTAAAATGACCGCTTAGTATTATACTTGCACTACCATATGTCACTAGGCTTCTCCTTCTTGCTTCTGCCTTCTTCTCCCTTTTGTGTTCTTCTCTCTCTATTGTATTCCCTCTCTCAACTCTCTCTTATTGTAGTTTCTTTTTCTTCTTGTTGCTTCCTTTTCCTTTTGTTCTGCTCTCTCCTATGGCGGTTTTATGGTTGCAAGATGGTGGCTGCTAGGGCTTGAAAGATAGGGTTTCTTGGCTAAGTCATCTCTTCTAGGTAGGGTTTTGGTGTTGTTTTATAGGAGAAAAAGGAGGGTTCTAGGGTTCATGAGCTGGAGGGACCTCAACTCTTTATTCTTTGGAGGGGATCAACACCATTGGTGGCAGCTAAGGGTTTCCTTTTGTTTGGTTTTGAGACTTGACACAGTAGGGTACTGTTATGTTTTTATTGCTTTTGGTAAGTATATATGGTTGGTTCGGTTTGGGTTTTGTTGTATCTTGTGGAGAGTCTTGAGGGGAAAGGAAAAGGTTGGGAATTGGAGGATTAGGACCGTTGATTGGTAGGATAATAAACATGGAGAACCAATTAGGCTTGAAAGATTGCTGTGGACCCTTGCATGCTCTCGGGTTTAAACTTGAATAGGAGTGGGAGAAAATGAATGGTAGACATTGAAACAGTGCCGTTTTCAAACCCTCTCAAGTGAACGACAGGTCATTCGAGATATGGCAAAAAATCCAGGTTGTGAAGACACGTCATTTCTTAGCCCTCTAAATTAAGGTTACCTTCAACGACAAGTCATCTGAGTTTAGGGTTGAATGAACAACTTGACATCCGATAAGCCATACATCATGTCATCCAAGAGGGGTGCAAATTACGGTTTCGATTACAGCCTCTTTTTAATTTTGATTCTTGATTTTTAAAATCTTGCAATTGAGTGCCTTATATAATGGTCATAATTAAGTTTCTGATTTGCTTATTTTGGCCCTTAATCGAGCCTTCAAACTTTCAATTCTTCCAATTAATTTTTTCAATTATATTATTTAGCGAGAGTTTTTTTTTTTATTGAATCTTATTTTTTTATATTGAATTAATTGATGGTAAATTAATTTTTATATTTTTTATCATATAATAAAATAAAAAAACAATTCAACCTAGTAGGGTTCATAACTCGAGTTTAGTGGGTTGACACTAAATATTATTCAAAGAGCTGACTCGAGATTTTTAAAGTTTAAACTATTATATCGAGTTTAATAATAACGCCAATAAATTTATAACAATCTAGATATCAATTTTGCATGTTTCAAAAAATTTAGATCCAATCCACAATGAAAATACAAGAGTTAAACTAATAATAATTATTTGGAATCAAATAAAAATACATAAAATTTTAATGTTGACTATGATATTTTTTTTAATTTTTTAAATAATAAAAGAAGAGTGTAAAATACATTAATTTACTATAGAATGCTTAGGTAATTTTTTTTTCCTTATATGTTTTCCCTCCTATTTTTATAAAGCCTCCATAACATGTTTGCTAAAAGAGTAATTTGTCTAGAATAAATGTATTATTTTATATTTTATAATTCAATTTTGATATGATAATTTTATTTAAATCTGATATTACATTATAAAGTGATATTATTTGGTTAAATGAAATTGTCTTGTTCTTAACGAAATATTATATCAACAAGAACATTATTATGGCCCAAGAATTTTGTTTAAAAATAGAGATGAAGAGGGAACATATTATATCAACAAGGAAGTGGATTGATCGATGGTGGCAAGTAATCTCAGGATGCCATGAGTCATGACAAACACCTTGCATAGCAGATGATAATAGGTATCAACGCTTTATCTTGTCGGTTACTTAACTAGTAAAAAATATTTATATGAATATTTATTATTATTAATTATTTAATAAAAACAAAATAATTAATATATATATAGATGGGTCAGATTTGGATTCATTATAATGGTGATCAATCTGATTTCTGATATTTTATAAATTATAAATTAGATCCATTAATATTTTTTTATCCCCTGTTATCTGTGTTATTTGACTTTTAGCAGATTAAACAAGATAAAATAATGCAAAAGGGCTAGCTGTTGTCTTAAGACTTTGCTCACTCTATTTCGTACGTATTTAGTCTGTGGTCCAGTTAAGCCACGGCTAAGTTTAGCTCTTCAAGAACAGATCGCTGCCAAGTCATCTGATCAAGAAGCAGGGATTGAAAACCTCTTTAATTTACTTGTAGATGTTCATATATATTGCCTCGTTTTGTTTACTGCAAATGAATGAAGCAAGTAATCCACATGCACGGGGATGGATGATCATCCATACAAATACAACTTCTTCTTGGTAGTCTAAGGCATGACTCAGCACCACCTTTTTACTCTCTTTTAAATTCCAGTTAAGAAGGAGAAGTCATAGTTTCCACCATTCGTGCTGTTTCTTTCCACAATCTCGAATCTTGTTTCCTTTAGTTGTTTTTGTAGCAATTTCAAGTCAAATTGAAGCTTGCGGATTACTTGACTACTAATCTTGTAAGTTCTGAAACTAACAATCTAATAATTTTAAAATTTACAGAAGTAGTAATTTTTTCAACCCAGAACAAGTTGTTTAATATACTTGTATCAGAAGGAGTTTGGTCCAGAACTTCTGATTATTATTCAATAACTGAAATGGGTTCCATGCATTGTGTAAGTTTGATGATTGCTTGTCCTCTTAAATGCTAATAATTAAAATAAATCAACTCAGCTGAAATCTTGAAAACCTGCGAGTATATACTGACCCTTTCATCAATCAAATATTACACACTACTTCTTCTCACCACTACTGCGCGCAGTGCATCGATCTACAACCCAATAATAATCAGACAAACTTAATCTAATCCCAATTTAAGACAAAAAATAAAAATAAAAATAAATACTAACCTTAAACTGAGAGCAGACTTTCTTGATCAGTTGTACTATAATAATATAGTACAACACCTTAAATAATTGAACAGAGATATAAATTATTTCTCTCAAGTGATAATGACCTAAATTCATAATTTGATTACCCTTTTATATTATTATGATATTATGATATGATTATTATTACCATACCCAGAAGAGAAAGCCAAGACACCAAGTTCAACAAGCTTAGGCACAAGATGTCCACTCAGGTGAAGAGCAACAAGAGACTCAAGGCCACCAACACAGGTGCCACCAATGAAGACAGCAGGGGCAATAGAGGAGGTGGAGGAGAAGCCGTCTTCAGCCGCGGGAGGGAGGGCATAGATCTCGTGGTCGTCTAATTCGATGACAGTAGGGTGAACACCAATGGTGGCAAGGAGTTTCTTCATGACATGACACATGCAACAAGAAGATCGAGAGAAAATGATAACTGGGTGCTCAGATATAAGCCGTTGGATTCTTGTCTCCGTGGATTCTGCTTCGTCCATGGATAAAGAAGAGGACGAGGAGGAGTTCGGTGGGGAACTGAAGTCGAGAAGATCGACGTCGTCATAGCAACGTCGTCGTAGTCCTTGCATCGCCAGGGGGGAGAATTGAAGTGTTTGTGTTTTAAAGAGCGAGAGGGATAGAGAGAGACTTGATGTCGACGGGGAGAGCAAGTGGGAGTTTAGAGAGGTAGGAGTTTTTTATATTTATAAATGGAGGGGAAGGGGAAGGGGAAGGGGGGTTGCTTACATCACAGAGTACTGACTACCGTGAGTAATTTTATCTTTCTTTCTTTCTTCCTTTGGGATCAATGCTTGTTGGAGTTTTTGTTACTTTTCAAGCCCACGCGCCAATAGTGCTTGATATATGCTATATAGATAGCCCCAATTCGCGGGCCGCACCTCAAATTTTTTGAAACATTTAAAAATATTCATACTGCAAAAAAAACTTTTTAACATTCAAAAAGTCAATTTTAAAATGTTTTTGACTATGATTTATTAGATTTTATATTAAATTATGTGGTAGCTATTTTAACATTATTTAATTGATTAGCAATTTTAAAAACAAGTTACATCATTAGTAAAAATATAATTTAACTTAAAAAAAATTAAAATAATAATTTTTTTATATATTAAAACAACGATATATTAAATCGACCCAAATTTCATAACTTAATCCTTCAAATCCAAATTCTAGATTATAGACTCCAACATGTTTAGTAGTTTTTTAAATTATTTTTTATTTAATTATATAATGTTAAAAAAATTTGTTCGCAAAACTGAGTAACGACATATTGGATCGACCCGAGTTTTATGACTTAATCCGTCAAATTCAAGATCTGGATCATAAACTCCAACTAAGTTTAATAATTTTTTAAATTATTATTTATTTAATTATATATTGATAATTTTCTTTTAAAAGCAGCATCAACACCAACTCAATCAGAAAAAATCAACAATTTTAAAAATAACATGTTAAAATTTAAACGCGTTGAAATTTTTTTGAAATTTGAATTCTTTTGAGGTAACACTGAAAATGTTAAAAATGATGAAAATACAACAAGAATATATTTTTTTAATTTTTTTGTATATTGGAAAATTTTATAAAAGCAGGGGGTAAAAAATTAAGTTATGACAATGAATATGTCTTTTATATTGAAGAGTATGGTCAAGATAAAAAGACCTATAATAATGGAGTTTGTGTTAAGGGATCAACTTCTAATGAGTTTGAAGTTGATTGTTATAGGAAGTTTGAAAAGGTTATTGAACTATAATATCATAATGAGCTTAACTAAGTTCTTTTCATTTAAATGTTATTGGTATAATATCGCCGATAAAGGGATCAAAGTAGATATTATATTTTGGTCGAAATTAACACATAGGCTAAACTTCGCAACGTCGACAATGTCTTTGTTTTGTCTAAGTAATGCCAACAAATTTATTACACATACACTCTTTCATTTAGAAATGATCGTTCTAAAGTTGATTGGTTATCAATAATGAAAACCAAACTCAGAGGTCGTGTCCATATTGTTCAGGAAGGCAATAATAAAGTAAATGCGAGAGAGGATGTATTTCAAATTGATGAATTAGTTTATGCATATCGAGTTGCTCTATCGACTGACTTAGAAGAAAATTCAAATTTTCATATCGCTAAGAATATTTTTAATGATGTTAACATTGAAGATTAAATAATGTGTTGAGAACCAATAGACATGCAAAAGTTGATGAAGATGATGATATCGATGAGCATCAATTCAGTGAAATAGATTTTGTTAGACTTGACGATAATAAAATTAAAGAAGAAGAAGAAGAAGAAGAAGATAATTCTGATTAAATTGTAAAATGTCAATGTGTAATGAAATTAACTTTATTGTAATCTTTCTGGTTGTTTCTTTACAATAAACTGTTATTAACATCGATGAAACATTTATTGTTGTGATTTTATTATTATGAATAAAAATGGTGTTATTGTATTGTGATTTTACTATATTTGCAGGTTGAATAGATAAGAAAAATAAGAACACTTGTAATTAAAAATTATTTTATACTGATTGAATTATAGACAAAATATAAATATCGAATGAATTACTGACAGACTAAGTAAATATCCTGCCACTTTTAGGTTTTCAAAGCTTATTTTTTGTCTTATGATGCTCCTAAGTGTTTGTTTTCTTTAATCTTTGCAAACAATTATACACGTCTCACTGAGTTGGATTAACAGAGTAAAAAACAACCACGATAAGGGTTTTCTTTTTCTTTTTCTTTTCTAGGGGGGTTAATTTGCTATGTTTTGGAGTTTTGACTGCTCATGGATTCTTGGTTAGATTCTTTATGGTTAACAATAAGATTTTTGTTGGTTAATTATGTTTGTTTGATGCCCTTTTTTATGCGCCATGTTATGTGGTTTTGTTAATTTTGATCTAGTTTGGCAGTAGTGACTTTATATATATTATGTTCTTGAAATTAAGATAATATGGTATAAAGTCAGTGTCACTTTATATAGACTGTTATTGAGTTACTTTCAAAATGTTTCTCAAAAGATGGTGTTAATTTAACACAAGAAATATTGGATTTCTAATACTACTTTGTTTTAGAAACCGTTTCAAAAAATTATTTTAGAAAATACTATATTATATGCAAAGGCAATGCCCTTATTTTTGCAAAGGAAATTAAGTTTGTGTTAATGGTATACAAAATATAGGGTTGCCAATATTACCTTAGGGTTTATGAAAACTGTGAACATTTTTTGAAAAAATCTTTTAGAAAGTTTTTTGTGCGAAGACAATCTGTTTGGAATTTTTGCGAATGCATTGCTGAATTCTCTTTTAAAAGTTTCCCATTAGTTGGTGTTAGTTTATTTTAGGAACGTAGAATTATGAATGCCTTAATTTATTTTAAACTAATTTCTTATTACAAGCCATTGCTAGCATATACCATGTAAATTTGAATTACATTTATTTTGAAGTAGATTTTTTTGTTCTTGCTACCAAAAATCTTGCAATTTATCCCATTTGCTAAAATTAGTTAAAGTATGTTTATTTTGAAAATAGAAAATAGCAAATTTATTCTCGACACAATACTAGAAATAACATCAAACACTTATTGAAACAAATTAAATATGAGTGAAAAAAATATATTTTTAAATGTTATATTTATTTATTTAGTTCACTGACTTGTTTATCTTATAAAATAATAAATGCATAAAAATATATTAGTCATAAATAAAATTTTAGTGTTTCGTGCATTGGTCGCAATCCGGTGTGAAGAATTTGAACAAAAAGATTCATGGTTCAATTACCACGCACACCAGCAGATCTATTCTATTCATTTCATATGTGAAGTGGATGATAAGATTATTTTTTATTACATCTTTTTTTTAACTAAAAAAATTTTATTTTTTGCAGACTATGGTTCTTGGACGCGAACCAAGACCAATAAAGCTTTTTTGTACAAACTCACATGTGAAATGATGACCATCGGAAAAGGTGCATTAGCTAATGGATAGCCAAGTTCATTGTAAGTTGGATTTCAAGAGTTTTTTATGAAATAATTTTTTTTTCAATTTAGCTGACTGGTTTTTTTTATCAAGAAACATATACCACTCAATTGTAGAAAATCATTTGACCCATCCGGAACTGAATTTGGATTTGTGGTTGGAGGCTGGAACGTCAGGTGGACTCGATATAAATTGAGTTTATGGTATCTCAAACACTATGCCTGAGAATATACGGATGAGTTGTAGTGTATCGACCGTTGGTTCCTCGCAATCGGATTCGAGCTTCTAATCTCCAGAGTTCCAAATGATTGTACGACAACAAGTTAAAGCTTAGATGACCCAGCTTATTGCTAATGCAGAACGACCTAATGTTAAGATTGCTAAACTTAGGTGATTATATGTGGAGGTGTTGTCAAACATCGATGGTACATGTGGTCCACCTCGTTGCCCACCCGGTCTCGACAAAGATTTGCCTCTTCCTCCTCATTCTTCAACTTCTGACCTCTAAATGAATTGTATTCAAAATGATAATTTTAAAATTTATAATAAATACTTGGTTTTTATTTTAGTTTTATTTCCTTTATTCTTTTTATTTTATGTTTATTTGATTTTATTTAAAAAAAGTATTAAACAAATTACTAATGAAATTACCAACAGACTAAGGCCACCAGAAGGTTTCAGAGAGTTAAAAAAAATTACATGAAATGTCACACACCATTTGATTAATGCTTACAAGTATCATTAAATTCCTTAACTTGAGCATGTTTTATAATAGCATGTCTGATAACATAAGATATCTTTAATTTATGGTAAATGCTCATTTTGAATGTAGATATATCTCATAATTTAAAGTATTGATTGATGTGTTTAACTATTGAAAATGAAAAGACAAAGAGAGGGCTAAACATAAAGAAGAGATGCTGGTTCAATTCAAACTGGAACACCATTCGGTTATTGGATCATAACTAGAGCTGTAAAACTTGGATTTAGGTCTGGTTTATATGGATGAAAATTTAAGTCATAAGCCTAAAACTTTCATGCAGAGTCAAAGATTCAAAACAACCGTTTTTAAGTTCAAATTGTAGCAACAAAAGAGAAGTCGGAATCTATCCTCCAGCCCAGACACTGTTCAGTGTTCAGCTCATATCTCGAGTTCTAGAAGTCCAAATGAGCTCATTCTTATTCAATTATGATGTCAGCAATGACGTTTTGTTCAGATAAGAAGATAATGGTTGTCACCAAGTCAAGAGGTGGCCACCCACTCAATAATTAGTCATCAAATCAATAGTTTTAAATTTTAGCCTACGAAGGAGGCATTTGCCATATATTTAGACATCTTGGTTTTCAGATCAAGATCTTGCTCTTGCTCTCTTTCTTTGTATTTTGTAATGTTCAAGTTTTATTTCATGTTATATTAGTATCTTGTTTATGCTTTTCATTTCCTTTCCTTTACTTAGTTAATGTATATCATTATTATGTTTTTATTTTGTTTATTTATGTTTCTCATCTTCATTATGTTTAGCTAAGTTTATTTTGTTAAGGTGAAAAGGGTATACTAATAGTGTAAGAATAAGTATAGTATAAACTCAACATGGATTTAAATGTTTAATATTAACATGTTTTGTATTTGTTATCTTACTTACTCTTAATACCTTGCTTGTTAAATGGTTAATCTAGATTTGTGTTTTACAACCAGGTACAACAAATACTTGACACTTTCATAACCAACTGTATGGTATAACCGACACTTGTGCTATGAAAGGAACTTGATTTGTTGTTAATATAAGTTATCACCATGAATACCTGAAACATTTACAAGTATTGACATCACTTAAATAAGATAATTAATATGATTATTGTTGTTACTCATTTTTGGGTTCCCACATAAAAAATAAAAAAAATATACAAAAAATATGTATTAAAAAAATATACTCGGAAAGAATCCAAAAAAATAATAGGAGTGAGAAAAGGATACTGGAATGCCCATAAAATGGTTAGAAATTGGCTGAGGAGATTCAAAAATACAAGAATTGAAATTTGATAGTATATTTTTAACTGATGAAAGCCCTATTGACAAGGAAAATTTAATTTGAGGAAGAAAAGTCCAAAATCAGAAGTTTATGGACTCAATTAAATTTTATCAAGGGTTTAATTGAGTTTATGGAGGGTTTGATTGAAAGAAAAATTGAGTTTTAAGTCAATTTAGGCTTTTAGTGTAAGAAATTAAAGTTTTAGGGTCAAATTATAATTTTGAGGAGTTGATTTGGTTAAATCAGGGGCTAAATTGAAGAAATTAGAAGTTTATTGATCAATTAAGGGTTAAATCGCATGAATCCAGAACCAAGGACTGTCTTGTAAATAACGCTAAAATCAAGGGATCCAATTACAATTTACCTGGGGGGCTTAATTACAAAATTGCAAACATATGCAAGGACCAAATCGGAAACATTCTATTTTGAATTTGAAAATGGTGTTGTTTCCTTGACAACTGTTCATCGCCTTTTTCATCCGCGATGCTTTCGATAGTAAATGCGATGAAAGTGTTAGCAATGGAGCCGCTTCAATCTGGGGGCATGTTTCACGCCACCATGATGCACGCCGGTCGTTACTTTGTTATTGCCGGAAAAGTTGCATCCTCTGGCTATAAAAGCCAGAGGAAGGATCGAGCGAGTGGGGGGGAAAACACGGGAAGAAAGACGAGATAGAGGGGAGAGAGGATAAGGAGGAGAAACAAAGAGGCAGAAAAAAAAACGGTGAGGAAGAGTGAAAAAAATGAAGGAGAGAGTATAAAAAAAACCCGAGGAGAGGAAGCAGTGTTGGAACAGCCCTTCCACACTGTCATCTTCGTTTGCAATTGCAAGCAGCAGGTTCTAGCGCCAAGGAGAAAGACGAGACAGAGAGGGAGAAAAAGAGAATAGGGAGAATAAAAAGAAACAGAGAGAGACATGAAGGAGAACTGGGCAACATAGGGAGACGGTAATATAGGAACAAACGAACAGAAGCAAGAAAAAACCAATAACAACCAACCTTCATCGTTGTTGTCCCTTGACCTTCAGAACTAGAGGCAAGTGAATAAAACAAAAGAAACAGAAGCAAAGGAAGAAACCGAGAGAGAAAGTCCAGAATCATAAAAAGAACGCAAGACCAGAATTGTCATCATCTTCAGTTTTTCTAGAAACCAGGTGCGTTCGTCTTCATATTCTCTTAAATCTACAATTGAGCATATACACTATACAAAGGTAATTTATTACCTTCGCACTGTTTATGCATGCGTGAAACAAATTCACGCGTGCAGGTCTCTCAGCAGCCAGCCGGGTCACTGGCTTGGGCTAGTGACCGGGTTTGAGTTGCTGGGTCCATCTCAACCATATTGTCCGAGCTAGGCCCAGCAAAAAAAAAAAATTTAAAAAATTATTTTAAAAAATCTGTGATTTTCCCGTGTATATTTTCTACTGAATTTTGCTTAGTATTGGTTTGTATTTTTATACTGTAAAGATACAAATTCGGTATTAAAATACCCAGTTTTCGTCAAAACATTGAAAAATAAAAAAATATATATTTTTTGTTTTCATGCATACGGCCAAGTCTCTCAAAAATAAAAAATCATATTGTATTTTTATACAACAAAGAAAAATTCAAAAATATGTATTAGCATGTATTTTGGCTTTAATAATCAGTTTATTAAAGTCACAAGAACTAGACCAATATTTAAAAAATTTCAAAAAAAATTATTTTATTTTCTTTTAGTATATGGGGTTACAACTTTATACGTAAGACGTATTCCGGATATTAAATTTTTTTGTTGATGTTAGAACAGTTAGGTTTTATCCGATAAGATAAGAGTCTCTTTACCGATGATGACTTTTCTTAAACCATAGATGGAACAACAACTAGAAAACATGATAAGACCTTAGATTTTATTAGACAATAAAACAATGTAGCTTTCCTTAGGTAGGGCGTATTTCAGGTGCTAATACCTTAGCTTTACGCAACTAGTCTCCGTACCCGATCTTTGATACCAGTTAGGGTTCCTAGTGATCAAAATACTAGGTGTGGATTCCATTCCTGCTTTTCACATATAAGAGACAAGAATTCCTTGTCTCCCCATATTTGCCAGATAGATAGATAATAAAATATATTGAGAGTGGATATTTATCGCCGCGACGCCGCACACGTGTGACAATCATATTAATAATTTATAAACCGATTGGAACCTTCTTTGTGTGTGGTTTCCAATTGAGTAATAAAAAGAGTTTATATTATACTTATTTGAAATACCATTAGTGGATCCTCTAACCTTGACAATTATTTTATCCTTGTTTGATCCTTATATCAATATCACATCTCAAAAGTTCTATTCAACTCTTTTTTATTTTTTATTTGTAATTTTATATAGTTGATCTCCTTGTGGTTTTACCCTGGTATTGCCGGATTATTTATTACTTCGACACTCCTGCACTTGGGATAAGATATTAATCTTTAGATCGTGTCAAGTTTTTGGAGCAATTGCCGGGGAGGTAAGTTACTGTATAAATCATATATTTTATTTATTTTTCTTTTCACTTTTATTGTTTTTCTAATTTTTGTTTCTTTTTTTTTTCTTTCTACACTTGCATGAGAGTTTGGACACGCACATTAAGTGGTAGAATTTCTAGGAAATCCTCATCATTTTTAGGAAACATGGTCGAAGAGAATAATCAGTTGTTTCATAATGAGAATAATCGAGTTAGGACATTTAGAGACCATATGAATCCTACAAGAACAAGTGCACCATCATGTATAATTTTTCTTCCTATGCATCTCACTTTAATTTTAAGCAAACATTATTCAACTTTTACCTACTTTTCATGGCTTAGATTTATAAAATCCCTACTTGTATTTGAGAGAATTTGAAGAAGTTTGTAACACTTATAATGACTCAAATTGTAGCATGAACACCATTAGATTAAAGCTTTTTTCTTTTTTTTTAAAAGATAAAGCTAAAACATGGCTAAAAAACCTGAGGTTAGGATCCATTCGTGCTTGGGATGAAGTGCAACAACAATTTTTAAAGAAGTTTTTTCCTTCTCATAGAACAAACTCTTTGAAAACACAAATCACCACATTCACTCACAAGCCAGGAAAAACATTTTACCAATGTTGGGATAGGTATAAAGACTTGCTTAATATATGTCCTCATCATGGTTTTGAAACATGGAGATTGGTTTCACACTTTTATGAAGGGTTAACACCTAAAGATAGGCAAATGGTGGAATTCATATGCAATGAAACTTTTGAAGATAAAGACCCTGATGAAGCAATGGAGTACCTAGACTTGTTAGTTGAAAATGCTTAAAATTGGGACACTATAGGTACTTGTGAGACACTAGGTAAAACTCAACCTCATACATCTAGTGGAGGTATGTACAACTTTAGAGAAGATCATGATCTCAAAGCCAAATTTGCATCTTTAGCTAGAAAAGTCGAGGCACTAGAATTGAAAAGGAGTGGTTAATTGAAATCTGTTCAAGAAATTATATGTCAAATCTGTGAAACTAATGAACACTGAACCGATGATTGTCCAACTTTGCCTTCTTTTAAGGAATGTCTCCATGAACAAGCTAATGCTTTAAATAGTTTCCAAAAGCCAAATTAGAATCCATATTAAAAAACATATAACCCTGTTTGGAGAAATCACCTAAATTTCAGTTGGAAGAGTGGTAACAATAATGCACAAACTTCACAGCCACCATTTCAAGCACACCATAATTTTCAAAATTATCATGGATATGCACCTCCTTATGCCCCCTCCTAGATGAAATCTTGAGGAAACACTACATGCATTCATTGAAAAGCAAGAGACAATCAACACTTAAAATGCTAAAACTATGACAGATTTGAAAGATACTCTTGCAAAGTTCACATCTGCTCTCAATTTTAAGGAGAAAGGTAAGTTTCCATCTTAACCTCAGTAAAATCCTAAAGGGCAATACAATTCAAGTGCGAGTAGTTTTGGAAACCAACGCATAGATCAAGTCAAATCAGTTACTACTCTCCGTAGTGGTAAGGTTATTGAAAAACCTATTCTTGAACCTTGTGAGAAAGATGATGAGTTAATCCTTGAGGGTAAGGAAAGGGTCGAACCTGAACATTGCAAAGAAAAGACTGATTCCCCACCAGTACTTCCATTTCCTCATGCTATGACCAAATAAAGGAAAGTCAATCACAAGTCTGAAATCTTTAAAACTTTCAAATAGGTAAGGATTAATATACCTTTGTTGGATGCTATTAAATATGTACCTTCTTATGCTATTAAATATAAGGTCTTTGGTATTGAGAATCCGAAGAATGATAATGTTTTTAAGGTAAATGGACATCGTTTAAAAGCTTACTTTGATAATTTTTCTAGTGAAAATGAATCCATTGGCTTGAATCATCCTGTATATAAAGATTGATTATTATTTTTTCTCACTTTGTTTTTGTGTTTCTTTTTGGTGTGACTCTTGTTTTGCTAGGCTTTCTCCAACCCTAGTCAAATGACGGATAACGATACTCCGTGACTCTTAAGTCGGTTCTTTCAGTTCCCATGATAACCGATATCTATATATATATATATATATATATATATATATATATATATATTTGTTCAATTTCTTGTTCCTTCTTTTTTGTTTGCATCTTTTTTCCACTTCTCATCTAAAAAATGGACACCATTCTTGAAAAATTGAACAAGTATTTTCCCGCTTCGCCTCAAAATGCGATTACAATACCGTGCTAGGTGTGAAAGATTGAGGTTGTTAATGAACTATGAAATTCCTGAAGATATTCGCTGGATGATTGCAGTAAAGGTCTGATTATCAGGTGAGCCTTCCAATTCTTTTATTTCATACATGCCTAGAACAGGTAAAAGTACTTTTGCAAAGAAACATCGTGCAAAACGATTGAAAGTCTGTCGCCGATGTTCCAGATGGACTTGTAATGTACAATGTTGTTCTTTATAAATGGTATCTATAAACTGTGAAAAAAATATAATATATTAAGGATGGTCTGGGTAAGGAGTCTTTAGATAATCTTCTATTAACTCTTGAGACGCATCCTAGTGGAGATGTGTATCGTGTAATTCATGATTTATGGCCATATTTTTATAAAGAACATGATCGATTTAGTCTTGGGAATCTGACTAAAAAAGACCATGTTTGTCAGTTTTTAAGAAAACTGGATGAGAAACTTATCCCCGACCCATAGAGGGATTTTAAGCCATTCTTGGACGTAAAATCAAGGGAAGATGTGAGCCACAATCACAACTAGTTGTACATACACATGTTTTGAAAAGAAAAAGAAGAGAGAGAGTGAAACTCCAGCTGTCCTACATATAGGTGGTATAATTGCGTTTTTAAATTTTCATCTATAAAATCTTCTTTTCCTTCCCTTTATTTCTACTCAACCCATACATTCAACAAATATAGAAGTGTGTAGAAATGGCAGGTTCCTCAAGTCATCAAATAAAAAATATTTGTGTTTTTGGTGGATCCAGTCCTGGGAAAGAGAGAGTTTTTAGAATCAGCGAATCATCTTGGTTGGGTATTAGCTAAGAGAAAGATTCATTTAGTATATGGGGGAGACAGCCTTGGGTTAATGAGCAGTGTGTCAACAGCTACATTTTTAGGAGGCAGTCAAGTTTTGAGTATCATTCCCAAAGCTTTAGCCAAAGTGGATATCATCGAAAAAACAGTTGGAGAGGAACTATAGGTCTCCACAATGTCTAAACGAATGAATGCAATGCTTGATCATACTGACGCCTTCATTGCCTTATCAGGTGGTCTGGGCACATTAGAAGAGGTATTTCATATTTCCTCTTGGGCCCAACTGAACATTCACAAGAAACCTATAGGTTTGCTCAATGTTAATGGTTTTTATGATAATTTATTGTCTTTTCTTGATCATGCTGTGGAACAGAATTTTCTAACATCTTCGGTATGACAAATCATAATCTCTTCTGCTACTGCTGAACAACTAATTAATCAATTGCAATCTTTCATCCCTGTAATTGATTCCTCCATGAGTCGAATAGACTAGTCAAACAAGAAAAGTCGTAAAAAGCTTAGATTGGATTTGAGCCGTAGTTTGTAAAAACTTGTGTCTTTTGGTTTTATTAATAGCATAATATTTTTCTGTTTTGTTATCTCTTATATTTGTTTAAGTGTGTTTCAGGCTTGTCAGTAATCGCTGCTTTAGGTAATGTCTTCTATACTCTATCTTTCTACCTTAGAACATTAAGGACAATATATTTTGGTTGGGGAGAAAGGGTAGTAGTCGTAAGTTAAAAAAAAAACTAACTTTTTATTGTTATTAAAATCATTTAACAAAATTGTTATTATTAAGATGGTATAGTAAGGAGGAATTTTATTGAATCTTGAGACGCATCTTAGTAATCATTCAAAAACAAGGTTCTATCACACACTTTCTATGAAATATTCAAATTTATAAACTCTTGTATTATTATCATTTGATTCTGCTCATATACTTTTTTAACAAGTATTTATAAATCATCATTTTCACACACACATTTTAACACATGCTTGTGGGATGCACATTGGATCATTACATTAATTATGTTCTTTTGTTAAAGGTAACAACTAAGGGAAAGGGATAAGATATAATTTGTAAAAAAAAAAACCTAAGCAATTAAGCATGAAGGGGTGTTTTAACATCTAATACCATCAACTGATATGGGAACTATTGGCCCAACGCTTGTTAACTGGGTTAAGGAGAAAAGCTTAAGGGAATCAAACATTGCACTATCTACGTATCAGTATCTACAACCCGAGTTACTAAGCTCGTAAGGGTGTCTCAACACCTATTGCCCTAAGAGCAACTAGTCTGGGAGTCATTAGCCTAAAGCTCGTTACATGGGTTAAAGATGCACTGTGTTTTAAGCTATATGTATATATATTAAAAAAAAGATAATAATCCCAACCCAAGAAAGTTAACATTAGAAAAACATTAAAACAAAATTGTGTTTTCATCCAAGCAAAACCCCATAACTATGTGTTGATATATTGAGCACAAAAGGAATGTTTATTAATATCTTGGTAAATAGGTATGAAGCAGACATATAAATCTAATGAGGGTTTGTTTATTTGAATAGATCAGTGGAAGTTTAATGATGAATGCTTTGTTCTTGGATTTTGTAAATTATTTTTCTACTTTAACACTTTAATTACTAGGGACTAGTAATAAGCTGGTTAGGGGGGGTGTGATTAATACTTACAATTATATTTTTATCAAGGTTTTATATCATCATATTGCACTTAAAGTATCATTAAATTCCCTAACTTGAGCATGTTTTATAATAGCAAGTCTGATAACATAAGATATCTTTAATTTATGGTAAATGCTCATTTTGAACGTAAACATATCTCACAATTTAAAGGATTGATTAATATGTTTAACTATTGAAAGTGAAAAGATAAAGAGAGGGCTAAGTTTAAAGAAGAGATGCTGGTTCAATTCAAACTGGAACACCATTCGGTTCTTGGATCATAACTAGAGCTGTAAAACTTGGATTTAGGTCTGATTTATATGGATGAAAATTTAAGTTATAGGCTGATGCAACCATATTATTCAATAGTTTCACATATATTTAACTTGTGTTTTGCCTATGTTTTATATATAAAATGCCTTGATATTCTTTGTTTTATGTTTTGAAGGCACTTTTGGATGAAAGATGCAAAAAGAAGTAAATTGGAGATAATTGATAGATTTGACTTTCAGTCGATGTTTTGTGCAGAGCGTCAGCTCTAGAGGTTGAAATAAAGTGATTCAAGTGGAATTAAAAAGCTAACATCCATACATTTCTGGAAATCTAAGGCAAGAAAATAAAATAAGAAAGAGCATGGAAATCACAGCCTTCAAAGTCAAATATCGCAATCTGCCAATGTTGACCTTTGGCCATTGCAACTTGAATATCTGGAGCTACCGAAGTCCAATCGATGCAAAATCAATTTTTTTGGATTCATGACTCAAAGTTCTATACACGCTCCAAATTTCAGCAAAAAAAAAGTCATATGAGGGAGATATGATTTTTCAAAGATGACATCTAAATTCTACCAGCAAACAGGTTTCGTGAAGAAACGAGTTCAAATTACGCTCCGAAGCATCTAAACCGATATCCAAGTTTTTATTTCAGCAATTTAGCTCCTCTAAGTCAAAGCTTGAAGATTTCATGTAAGGCTATTTTTTCTTTTTTAGAAAAATAGTTATTGAAGTACTTAAATGTAAATAGTCTACTTAATGGAGGACTATTTTGTAAAATAGAGACCTAGGGTTTCTTAAGATATAAAAAGAATGAGAAAGAGAAGGGGGGCAGCCAGCCAAGAGGAGAAAAACGCCCCCCTCCTCTAAGAAATATGAAATTATTCATTCTTCCTTCTTTTTGATTAGTTGTTTAACAAACATGCAAAGCTAAACACTTTTTCTTGGTTGCAAGGACACGGAAACCTTCGGATTTCAAGAATTGTGAGATTTATTTTACCTTTTCTTTTTAGTTTATATGATGAATATGTTTGTTCTCCTATGTTTATTTTTTCTATGATTGTTTATTTTAATTGCTAAAGCGGACTCTAAGTTATTACTGTAGACAATCTATTGCTAAGTTTGATATCAAAAACCGGAGTTGTGGTATATGAACTTGTGAAGCAACTGAGTTTAATAATTGTGGTGGATCTACGTAATTAATCTTAGGAAGAACATTCAATCAAATCAAACATAGACTGCGGACAGTTATGTTTTCTTGATTAATCAACTTATCTAGTTCTTAAGGCTTCCATTGAGTTAAATTACTAGTGCGGACACTGTGGTTGTTTGATGGTTAGGGTTAGTTATACGGTGGATCCGTTAACTAACCAATGTTAAGAAGAGATAAATATTCAGAATATAAATTAATGTTTCGTTTCCATGATCAGTTTTGATTTCTGTAGGTGGATGTGTGCTTGTGACCAAGGTTTGTTCTCTTGATAATTTTCTGATTTTATTAAATTTCGTTTGATAGTTTTCTGTTTTCTTTTGCTTTAGCCTAGATAACATCCAAACCCCCCCCAAATTGCATATCATTTAGCATAAAAATCTGACTTGAATCTTTCCCGTGGGATCCATCCCTTGCTTGCTCTATACTATCTTGTGTGTTGTGTTTGAAGCTAGGGTAATTAATTTGTGCGACCGCGACATCGCAACATAGGCCTAAAACTTTCATGTAGAGTCCAAGATTCAAAACAACCATTTTTAAGTTCAAATTGTAGCAACAAAAGAAAAGTCAGAATCTGTTCTCCAGCCCAGACACTATTCAGTGTTAAGCCAATATCTCGACTTCTAGAAGTCCAAATGAGCTCATTCTTGATTTGTTGAAAACGGAGACAAATGCCCAGAACTTTCATGCAGGCTATCTATTCAAATTATAATGTTGGCAATGATGTTTTGTTCAGACAAAAAGATAATGGTTGTAACTAAGTCAAGAGGTGGCCACCCACTCAATACTTAGTCATCAAATCAATAGTTTTGAATTTTAGCTTATAAAAAAAGGCATTTGCCATACAAGACATCTTGGTTTTCTGATCAAGATCTTGCTCTTGCTCTCTTTCTTTGTATTTTATAATGTTCAAATTTTATTTCATGTTATATTAATCTCTTGTTTATGCTTTTCATTTCCTTTCCTTTACTTAGTTAATGTATATCATTATTATGTTTTATTTTTTTTTATTTATGTTTCTCATCTTCATTATGATTAACTAAGTTTATTTTGTCTTGGTTAAAAAGATACACTAATGGTGTAAGAATAAGTATAGTATAAACTCAACATGGACTTTAATGTTCAATACTAACATGTTTTGCATTTCTTATCTTACTTACTCTTAATACCTTGCTTGTTAAATGGTTAATATAGATTCGTGTTGTACAACCCTGGGTACAACAAATACTTGACACTTTCATAGCCAAACTGTATGGTATAACCGATACTTGTGCTATGAAAGGAACTTGATTTGTTGTTAACATAAGTTATCATTATGAATACCTGACAACATTTACAAGTATTGACATCACTTAAATAAGATAATTAATATGATCATGTTAATAATTTATAATCCGATTGGAACCTTCTTTGTGTGTGGTTTCCAGTTGAATAATAAAAAGAGTTTATATTATACTTATTTGAAATATCATTAGTGGATCCTCTAACTTTGACAATTGTTTTATCATTGTTTGATCCTTATATCAATATCACATCTCAAAAGTTCTCTTTAACTCCTTTCATTTATTATTTGTAATTTTATATAGTTGACCTCCCTGTGGTTCGACCCCGGTCTTGCCGGGTTATTTATTACTTTGACATTCCTGTACTTGGGATAAGACATCAATCTTTTAATCATGTCACCACTACAAACGTAATTATCGACAAACTAAATCACTTAGAGAGTTCCAGAGAGTAAAAAAAAAATTACTTGACCTTGACATCGACAGGTTTAATCTGAGGTAATATAAAATAAATCACCGATGGAATTACAAACGGTATTCTCTATCAGTGATATGCCATACCAATCGATGAAATTATCGACATAATACTGGTAAATTGTTTAGTTTGACGCACTTTTTTCATCTATAATTCTATCGGTGATGATATTGCTGACGAAATGACCAATAAGTTTTTTAATGAATAAATCGTCTGTGATTCTATCGGTAAATTTTTTTTCCTACAAAATCAATATCTAAATACTGATGGATCTGTGGATTATATTCAAAATTATGGTAGTGATGTACCAAGGTGAGCAAATGAAACAAATTAACCCGTATGAAAATGAGGATTGGTTTGTACCACCTTCTTTAGGGAGGAAGCGCACATCCTCTCACATGGAGAGGAGAGACATATTTTCAAAAAGGGGAGGAGTTGCACCGCACCCATCTCTAGGAGAAAGTTCCTTTGTAGAAACTCTGAGGGGTAGCTTAATTGGTCAGGTCTTGGGTTTGCTCTCAATTGTTACGAGTTCAAGTCCCCTCAAGGCCACTAGAGGCTTACATGGTCGTTAACTTTAGGGCCTGTGAGCTTAGTCAAGGTACGCACAAGCTAGCTCGGACAACCACGTTAATAAAAAAAAATTTCTTTTGCACAGTTTCCTTCTTTATCATAAAGATTAAAATGGTTTCTTCATAAGACATTTCTACAAGTTGTATATTATAATATTATATATTTAATATTAATAAATTTATATTACATATAAAAATTACATTTTACTATATAATATATGTATTTGCGAGTGAGTGCACACGTTGATGGTAAGTTTCTTCCTCCTTGTGGTTAAAAACAAAAACCTCTGCTTAAGATAGTTATTGAAACAACGATTGCAAAAATTGAAGAAAGAATTAATGGGCTTGTCAGTCTTTGTTCAATCTCTCCTTCGTTCTCAATTTACAGTGTACTGCACACACCTAAGGAGGCTGAGGGTCTGTTTCCAAAATGAGTAATTCTTTCTTTTAATGGTATTGCAAATAAGAGAACGGATTAGGAGTGATCGTTTTCTGGATTGGAAAATATTTTTGAAATAAAAAACAAAGAGTTCCTACGAGGGCTTGTTGAGCACCTTCTTTCTTAGGAATCCAAAATAATGTTTCTTGCTATCTTTTAGTAATTTTTGATGGTGTATTTGAGAATATGGTAGTGGTTACTTTTCAAAATACTTTTCAATCAGAAATATATTAAAATAATATTTTTTATTTTTAAAAAAATTATTTTAACATCAACACATCAAAACAATATAAAAACACTAAAAATTTATTAATTTAAAAAAAATAATTTTTTTAAAAAATATTTTTGAAATATAAAAATAAGCGAACTCTAAATCAAGAAAAGTGAGTTTCGATGTGAAATCTCTTCCTCCTTACATCATAGGGCTTGTTGCATCTTGAAATCATAATTGTCATGATTCCTCTGCATCACAAGTAACTCCTTGCAGTCTTCAGTAAGGTTGTCAATTCCGTTCCGTTTTGCCTGTAATGATAGAAACATTCCATACCAATTCAAAAAACAGAACAAAACGGAACAAATTTCATCTCATTTTAAATCTTACTCCGTTTTGGATTTTTCGGCTAAATTCCGTCCGGAACGTTCTGGTTTCATTCCACATGTTCCGTTTCGCTCTTGAAAAGCCATTGAATCAAATTGAACCTTATTCAATTTAATTAATTAAACCATACAATTATAAAAAGCTTTTTTTAATTACTATTTTCAATAACAATGATATTGATAATAATATTGAAAATTATTATTACTATTCTCATTAACAATGATATTAATTTTTTAAAATTAGATTTATCACTAATATATATGGTTTATATTCATGTTGTTTTTTTCATGTTTATACTTTGTAGGAATTTGAGCAAAACAAAGGATGTTTTAGATTCTATTAGCTTTGATAACATTGACCTAACTTTATATTTAAAATATTTGTGTTAAAACATTTTATTTTTATAATATTTTGATATTTTGTTTAAGTTGAATTGCTTTAACTTAAAAACCTATTTAATCTTGATTATTTAGGAATATTTTAAATTTTGAAATTATATTTGTTTGGCATTGTGTTTGTATTGCATAATTTATAATTAATTTATCTTGAATTTGAATTATGTTTGTTGAATTTATATATATGTATGAACAGTATAACCCCGAAACGGCACGCCGAAACACTCCGAAACTGAAACATTCCATTCCAATTGAAAAAACAAAACACCTACCGCAACGGAATTGACAACCTTGATCTTCAGAGGGTTTTGAAGTTCAAAATATTCTCTACGGGGTCTCCTTTTATTCAGGAACAGGGAAAAGGAAGTTTGGTTGAGCGAAGAAGTCAATGAACGAAGTTACTTCTCTAATAGCCCCGTTAAATTGTGTAGGGCGAAGGCTTTTTTAAAAAATCTTTTTTGTTTTTTTTTTGTCTTGTTAATGCCTTTTTTTTATCATTACCTATAATGTAAACCGCATACCTCTTTCACTATATACCATTTTACTATTCCTCCTCTCATGTTTCACTATGAAGGGTAATAGTAAGATTTTAAAACAATTTCAATTTGGTTTTCAAACTTTATTTTAGCATAATTGAACCCAAATTAGAGCCCAACTAAATGTTTTTTTGTGACTGAGAGTTGACCTATAATATAAACCATGTGCCTCTTTCACTATATACTATTTTATTATTCCTTCTCTCACATTTTACAATGGATTATAATAGTGAGATTAATTTTAAAACAGTTTCAATTTGTTTCTCAAACTTTGTTTTAACGCAATTGAGGCCAAATTAGAGCCTGATTGAATGTTTTTTGTTGCTGAATGTTGAATTAAAAGCCAGGTGACTGAAATGAAAAACAAGGGTGATATAGGTGGCGCATTCAAATTTATTTGTGAAGTATATTTTTGTCCCTATATTTTTTTGCTATAAGGTGACCGGTTCTTTGAATTTTTAACAATTTCATTTCGGTACTAAACTTTATTTTCATCATTTTTCAATCCTTGGTGGGTGTGAGAAGAGAGAGAGAAGATTGTCGAAATCTAGCCTAGAGAGAGAGAAATATCATTTCTTCAATTCCGACAACCAAAACGTTTGATTTTTGTTCCAAATTGTTCCATATGATGAGGGAAGTTTGACTTGAATGTTTTTTTTACTTTGAAAGTGCCTAAAAAAATAATATATGAGATCGAGAAGAATTTGGTTTTCCGGATTGATTTTGGGTTTTTCACCCATTTTTTTTGCTTTTGGAGGTTAAAGATTGGTTTAAAAAGGTTATTACGGTGATTTCTAGGTGTTTTGGATTAAAAATAAGTTTCTAGAAGAAAAAACCCAGGTACCCTAATTTTTCAGCCACCATGGTGGTCAGAATCTGGGTATGATATTGAGCGATGCGTTGTCTGACGTGTCTTTTTTTTAAAGAAATTGAGCTGGGGTGCACAACATGTTGTCCGCCCCATTAATAAAGGCTCGCTTGACTGGGCTTGACATTGGGTATGGCCAAGCTCTATGCTTGGCTTGACCTTATTCTTTTCTCTCTTTTTTAAATGATAATGCATTATTTGACATGTTATCTTTTTAAAATAAATTTTAGGTTTATATTTTAATTAGATTGTGATGATTTTTATAAGGTTACAATTTTTCTAAATAAGTTGAATAAATCTATTAACATTAAAAAAGATCATTGGATTTCTAGAGGGGCATATTTTTTATATGGCATGCATATGGAATAAAATACATTATCAAGGAAGATAAAATGTAATGAACATATAGCATAGGCGTTGCCTTGCATATATATGTAGAGAATTGATGGTTTTTTTTTAGCTCAACTCAACTTTATACGTGTGAGTCTACTATCTTTTCTTGGTTACCAACTCTTATCAAATTTCACTATATAAACCTAGATGAACCTTTTAATTTTTCAATGTGAGATTGAAAGCCCATTAATATATATATTTTATGTTTATAAAAAAAAAATTATGTTGTTTCAATATAAAATAAAAAAAGTTATTTTTTAAATATTTTAATTAAAAAAAATAATATCTTTTTAATATAAAATAACAAATTTTTTAAAATAATCTTTTAAAATTAATTATTTACAACATGAATGATCTATCCTGTTTTTCAAGATATGCTGAATTCCTTCTTGTTGCCTTGTGATGCAGGGAGAAGGCATCTCCCACAGACTACACAACTAGGTGGAGGAGCTTGCGTTGAGTTGGGACGATATGAATTTGAAGGAGAGCTCGAACGATTAAAAAGAGATCGAAAAGTGTAATGCTTAGGCACCAACAACAGCTAGCAGTCGAGGGAATATATTGCTGCAATGGAGAGTAGGTTACAAAGCACAGAGAGGAAACAACAGCAGATGATGACATTCCTTGCTAAAGCTCTTTAACAACCCATCCATTATCCAGCGCATAGGAGAGAAGTAAGAGGTGTTGAAATTGGACGTAAAAGGAGACTCGCTACAAGCCCAAATATTGAAAACTTGCAAGAACAAGTTGCACCTGTTGCAGCAGGTGGCAGCCAATTTCACGAATGGATAACGAGATGGAGACACTTTTCTCAGCTGCCTCGGACAATGAATCAAGCATAGCAAGGTCCCGATAGCAAGTTCTATGCACGCAACAAGTACTGGTGGCAACTTGGATGCTGTTAATCAGACAATTTGGGAGGAGTTACTTACCGATGATTTAGTTTCTGGGAATCCTAATGAAGAAGCAGTTGTCTGTGATGAACCAGAAGTTGGTGTGGAATTGAGGATTTGGTTGCGAAACCTGTGGATTGGAATGGTGATTTTCAGGACCTTGTGGATCAAATCAGTTGTATCAGGTCAAACCCATGATTTATGGCATAAACTGTTATCAAATGATTTTTGGGAGTTTGTAAGGTTTTGAGTTGGTCTCTGAAACTCCATTCCTGTTTCAGCAATGGTATACCTATGAATCCTGGTTCGGCAGTTCTATTTTATGAAGATTTCTTTGTTGCTTGTTTGTGACTTGAGTACCGGATTGTTTGTCATGCAGGAGGGAGTGGTGAAAGTTGCAACGGGGCCAACAAATGTTCTTGTTCTTCTGTATCCTTGTTCAATTATAATGAAGTTCCTCTATATTTCTTGATTTGCTTAATTAGTTTAAGCCCTTGAGTTTCCATTGATTCTTCTCTGCTGGATTTTTGTAGGCAGGTTCGTCAACAAAGATTTTTTCGGAGGGGTGTCCGTCCTTGACTCATCTGACGAGTCCGAGACCATGCTGCTCTGTGCTTTCGTTTTCTCTACTTCTATTGCTGGCAGTTTCCTTGTGTGCATCCCACTGTTATATACAATTATATAATATACTTCTGCTGCGTATTTGATGTGTATGAGACATATGCTTTCGTTTTAGATATTAACTATATGTGTTATCAGCTGTTTAAAAGGGCATGCCCCCAAATATGGTCCTGGCCAGCTTCTCTGACTGCGAAGTCTCGTTGCACCTGTGAATCTGATTCGGAGATTGATTGAGAAGATGGAGGGTGGAATAGAGATCATAGATGTTGTGCTATGCCGAAGCACTTATTAGGGCTCCAATGGTTTTGATAATGGATGCAAGTTTGTGATTTGAAAGCTATTGATATCTAGTTGCTGTTTGTAGTGGCGGCTGTTGTTTGTGCAACGCTATAAGGTTTTGTGTGTCAGGGTTGCTCAATTTGGGTATGATATTTCTGAAGTTGGAATGAAGTTTCACTTAATTAGACGTTTGAACTTGGCAAGTGATTGTGAATCAAAAATATTATTAAGTCTTTTATTTTATATATATATTTATTATTTTTATTTGAGTTTTTTTTATACTAATTTATGTGCTTTTTAGTAATGAATTTTTTTTAATGTTTCGATAGGTCTATAAAGCTTAAATGAATTATTTCAGAAAATTTAACGTTAAAAATCGAAACAAAGAATTGAAGAGAAATTTAGTTTAAGATTGAAGCAAATCTTGATTCAAATAAGTACTTTAAATTTGTCCCAAAAATCAATTCTATTCCAATCCTAGAAAAGATTATCATATGATCTATTTCAAGCCCAAACTTGCCTTATATTGTGTGCAAACTCCAACCATCAAACACTTAAGGTTTCAATGTCAATCTTAACCCAAATAATAGGTACATTTATATCCTTATACGATGCTTAAATTTAGCCTCAAATCAGCCTTCAAATCAGCCCAAACACAATCCATGATCTTACATGTCCACACAACAAATAACATTTGATTTATTTTGGGTAATCCATTGATTCAAGAGGGAAAACACATGGATGGAAATCTGGAGGGGACGTTGTTACATTATTTTGGGTCAAAAGAAAGAAAGAGACAGCTCATAAAAAAGAAAGAAAAACATGCATCAAAGTATTCTTCAAGTTGGCCTGATTTGATTTTTCAGAACACCTTTCGGTGTTGTACCCATAAATTTTGACTCAGATGTTCAAATGATCTGTTCTTTACTGATTTGTATAGCTAACATAATGGCCTATAAATATGTCTCTAATATCCATCTTCGGAGGAGGCTTCTAAGAGGATCGAATTGCTGTCCAAAATTAGCGTAATATTTGTGTTAGAATATTTACCGAAATTGTGTTGTGTTCTTCTTTGTAGATTTCAGTCCTTTAGTTTGTAAAACTTATTATTTCAGTTTGATTCAAGTTATTTCACGTTTATTAAAGTATTTTTATATATAATCATGGTTGGCTAGTCTCTTTCTTGGATCCAAATCAAGGATGATGGTGATTGAGGTGAGTTCTCTAATATATGAATGAATCTTAATGTTTATCTTCTCATTTTCTTCGTGAATGTTTTATTATTGCAAATAAATTTTAGAAATCATTTAAGTAATGTTATAATTTTGAATTTTTATGCACAAACCTTAGTTTTGGTATAAATATTGCTTGATTCAATGTCTTACTTAATATGAAAGTACTCGTTCATTCTTAAACAATAATCAATCTTCATCATTTTAAACTTCATTGTAATATCTTTCGATCTAATATCACCATCGTTGATATTAGGTTGAGTTATCTTATATATGTTGAAGGAATCACCAATACATCACCATTAAAATTGATTTGGAACAAAGACTTACTTTTTCTTGTCATGTAAAATCTATTTACACGTTTTCATCTTTAAAAACAAATCCATTAATTATTTTCAACCAAGTTATTGTTAATTTAATTTCTCTTGAGTTTTTTTTTTTTTTTTGTTACCTAAATTAATTTCCAGATCTAGCTCTCTGTGGATATGACCTCGATCTTACCGAGTTAATTGCTACATCGCACACTCGTGCACTTGCGAGTTAAAACAAGTCGATTATAAAAAGAGGGCAAGCGCATGGATGGAAAGTTGGAAGGGACATTGTTACATTATTTTGGGAAAAAAGAAAGAAAGAGATAGCTCATAAAAGAGGAAGAAAAATGTGCACCAAAGTGTTCTCCAAGCTTACTTGATTTATTTTTCAGAACACCCTTCAGTGTTGTGCCCATAACTTTTTGACTCAGATGTCTAAATAATTATCATCTCAATTGGCCAATCTATGACCAAATACAACGAAATGATTCTATTGTTTGCAAGAAGGGCATCAAAGCTAATCCATTATGCGCTAGCAACGCTCGCTCCCTTACTTACTAAAACATGTTTGACCTTCTGAAAACTTTGTTGCATGATATGTGCTTGCTGCTTGACCATTTTTTCGTTGCACTTATTCATAGATTGGCCAATTGAGATGATAATGTTATGGACATCTGAGTCAAAAGTCATGGGCATAACATCGAAAGGTGTTCTGGAAAATCAAATCAGGCCAACTTGGAGAACACTTTGGTGCATGTTTTTCTTTCTCTTTTATGAGTTGTCTTTTTTTTCTTTTTGACCCAAAATAATGTAACAATGTCCCCTCCAGCTTTCCATCCATGTGCTTGCTCTCTTTTTATGATCGGCTTGTTTTAACTCCCAAATGCACGAGTGTGCGATGTAGCAATTAACTCGGTAAGATCGAGGTCATATCCATAGAGAGCTAGATCTGGAAATTAAGCTAGGTAACCAAAAAAACTCAAGAGAAATTAAATGAACAATAACTTGGTTGAAAATAATTAATGGATTTGTTTTCAAAGATAAAAACGTGTAAATAGATTTTAAATGACAAGAAAAAGTAAGTCTTGGTTCCAAATCAATTTTAATGGTGATGTATTGGTGATTCCTTCAACATATATAAGATAACTCAAACTAATATAAAAAATAATGATATTAGATCGGAAGATATTACAATAAAGTTTAAAAGGATGAAAATTGATTATTGCTTAAAAATGAACGAGTACTTTCATATTAAGTAAGACATTGAATCAAGCAATCTCTATACTAAAACTAAGGTTTGTACATAATAATTCAAGATTATAACATTACCTAAATGATTTCTAAAATTTCTTTGAAATAATAAAACATTCATGAAGAAAATTAGAAGATAAACATTAAGATTCATTCATATCTTAGAAAACTCACCTCAATCACCATCATCCTTGATTTGGATCCAAGAAAGAGATTAGCCAACCATGATTATATGTAAGAACACTTTAATAAACATGAAATAACTTGAATCAAACAGAAATAATAAATCTTACAAGCTAAAGAACTGAAATCTACAAAGAAGAACACAATATAATTTCGGTAAAAATTCTAACACAAATATAGCGCTACCTTTGGACAGCATTTAGACCCTCTTAGAAGCCTCCTATGAAGATGTCTATTAGATACATATTTAGAGGCCAGTCTGCTAGCTTTCCAGATCATGAACAGAGAATGTGAACAACTGAGTCAAAAGTTATGGGCACAACACCGAAAGGTGTTGGGAAAATCAAATCAGGCCAGCTTTGAGAACACTTTAGTGCACATTTTTCTTCCTCCTTTATGAGCTATCTCTTTCTTCTTTTTTACCCAAAATAATGTAACAATGCCCCCTTCAGCTTTTAATCCATGTGCTTGCCCTCTTAGATCAATGGGTTACCTAAAATAAATCAAATGTTATTTGTTGTGTGGACATGTAAGATCATGGATTGTGCTTGAGCTGATTTGGAAGCTGATTTGGGGTTGAATTTAAGCATCATATAAGGATACAAATGTACCTATTATTTGGGCTAAGATTGATATTAAAACCTTGAGTGTTTGATGGTTGAAGTTTGCATACAACATAAAACAAGTTTGGGCTTGAAATATGATAATCTTTTCTAGGATTGGAATATAATTGATTTTTGAGGCAAATTTGAAAAAAAAAAGAATAATAATAACCATAATTAGGCTCGACTCATCACACTTGAAAGACCTATCATGCAAATATTGGTATCTTCAACTTAGTGTATACATCATAGTGAATAAAGAAAAATAAACATACTCACATTCTCTAAATCAAATATCCATACAAAATTTCAAATTTAATTGTATTTATCATGCAACCAACATAATTGATTCGCGCGAAAACTCAAATCTTCCCTTCCCATAACTACAAACAAGGTAGCAAAGTAGAGAAATATATATATATTCTTTCTTTCTTTCTTTCTTTTTTGGAGATATTATTTATTCTGTCTTTAAGTGGTCACTTCCCTTTTGACGCGAACACAAACATTTGTGATGAATGCACCCGGTTACTCACAAAATCACAAACTTAAAGTGCTTTTGCATACTTATATTTCAAGTTCCTGTTTGACGTAAAGATAAACATTTGTGATGAATATCCCTAGTTACTGAGCAACTCAAAACATTGATGTAGATAGAACTTTGTACACATTTATTTATTTAAATGTCTAATAATTATTACTCTATTTACTTAAACCATGTTTAGGACTAGATCAAAAGGGATGATCACAAGTAAATCATCACACTTGTCTTTTATGCATAATCACACAACTCACACAACTTTTACAAGGAAAGATGTACTTCAATAATCTTAAAGAAAAAAAGTATGTTATATCTTACTTTATAAGATATTATCTATCCCAAATTAAAGCATGCAATGTTCAACACAATAATGAATCTAAAAATGCAATGTTGATCCTAAACAAGTCTCACTCACATATGAATGCAAGTTTTTTTTAAAAAAAAATCATGAATATGCATATGACAAGCATAAAGGTTGAAAATTTTATGAAATAGTCTAACATTGGCCAAATCATGTCGAAAATACATTTTTTTGGAAATTTTTATATAATACAAATTTATTTTGAAAATATGATCAAAATAGGGGTCAAAATCGATTTATGATAGTTGCTCCCTCTTTATAATACATACGGTACAAAGACAAGAAAAAATTTATTTGGTCATATTAATGATTAATCTCACTACGATCTTAATTTTACAAATTATACTTCGTGTTTTATTATTGATGTTGTCTTTAATTTTCCAAAATTCTTTGAAAGCTAGACCTGGTTGGAGTCACCTTTAAGTTAATACCAAAATATTTCAAAAAGATGTTAACCAAATATTCTCACTTCTTTATTGTAGGGTCATCTAACCCCATAGACCAACTAAGAGCATATCTAATCAAACTTGCACCTGAATAATTGATCAAAAGTTTCTCATCATGAATAACTTCAACCATTTTACTGTAATGCACTTTAAGATGGGTATCTGGATATTGCTCTTATATACTTGACAAACTCGAGAACTTATTTAAAAAAAAAAAAACAATAATTGGCACATGGCTTAATTTTCATTATTTTAGAGTCATTCAACCTTATAGACTAGTTAAGAGCAGGTCCAACCAGACTTGCATACAAATAATTGATCAAAAGTTTCTCATCATTAATAAATTCAGTCATTTTACTATAGTATACTTTGAGGTGGGTCTCTGGATATTGAGATCCTGTATACTTAACAAACTCGAGAACTTTAAATTTTCTAGAAATGCCAACATTTGGCACATGGCATATTTCATTGGCCTCGCGCTCCTTTATGGCTGTAATGAGTACACCATTTTCTCTTGAAATGATAATCAACTATGTTGAATTAACTTGTCAATTTGCTTCCTGAAACCTTGATAGTGACCAATGGAATGACCAACAGCTCCTGCATGGTACTCATACTTAACAATATTGTTATACCATTTAAGAAAATATGGTTGAACGAGTTTGAGCGATTGAGAATATATCTAGTGCGTATTCACATGATGTTGATATATGTTAATAAGGGAAACATGAAAGGCAAATGGTTCATAACGCTTCTTTTTATGGTTTAGAAATTCTATGTTTTAGAAGGCATGTTATCTAGGTTGAAAAAAGGATAGAGGTGCTTAAGGTACTTGGTTTTTAGAAGGGAAAACAACATACTATGGGAAAATTGAGCTTTTAAAATACAAGTTGTATTTCTTTCCCCATTTTTTTTATAAGAACTCAAAACTAACTTTTGTATATACAAATATTCATAAAAATAAAGAAAATGATCAATTAGGTGAAGTAATGATAACATAGGGAAACATCATATTCTAGATGGGTAGGTTAACTAACTAAATCGGTTTCTAAAGGTCCCCCATTGTTTAGTTAACAATCTCAATGAACTAAATCGAGGCTGTAAAAAATATAGACTGGGGCAATATCACATCGGATACTCATCACAACCAAGTAGACTATCCATAAGATTTTGGTTGTTTATTAAGTGTTTCTGAGGTCAAAGACCATTGAGGCATCACCACTTCCTCATCCTAATCTCAAGCAATGTTTGTGCAAAATATAAGTGTTGAGTTGTGTGTGCATTGGCACAACTCCATATCCAATCTAAACAAACCAATTTAAAGGAACAATGCATTAAATTTAGGCATACAAGAAACAATTTTTAAAAAATAAAATAAACATGAAACGATACCAAACAATAACCATACATTAATCAGTTTAGGTAAACAAACATTCAAAGCATATATTAAAGCTCATCAAGCACATTATCATTAGAAAAAAAAAAACAAATAAACCTTAGTCCTTAACAAGATCTGAGTAGATTTGTCATTTTATTGCAAGGGACATCAAGGCAAACTAAATGTGAAAAAAGGTAAATGTAGAAACATGAGTCGTCACCTAATTTTATAGTAATTAGAAACCCTAACTGATCTTTCAAAAATTTTGATTAAGGGTATAACCTCAGACAATGCTTTTGGATTCGAGCATGGTGACAAAGCCTAATTCTTATTTTTTTAATACTAACATTGGATTCAAGAGGATAATGTATCAATGATAGGCATTATCAAATTCAAGATTACATGATGGAAATGGGTCTGAAGACCACCACTCCTACTTTGTGGGCCTATATAGGATCATATCGATCCAGCCAAATTCGCTCACCAGATTGAAGAAAATATCCTCAAAACAAGAACACGAGAATAAATTCAATGCACACGTTAACACGAGCATAATAAATAAAATTCAAATAAATAAATAATATTTACAATAAATAAATGTTATGTTTTAAAAAATATTTACATTTATCAACAAATAATGTTGTCATCAAAAGTGATTATGCTCTTTAAAGGAGAATGACTATATAACTGGAATAGTAGCTCTAAAAAGTACTATTAAGGGCACCCTCAAACCCACTGGTCTATATTCACATAAGAAAGAAGAAATACCTTTATTATTCATTTTAAAGTAAAGTTATGAAAATCATATTAAAAGGATCATGTATTAATTAACCCTATTATCTACTATGCAACACCAAAATACAAGGCTTGGCATTAGACCATATCATCCTAGGTTGATTAACGGATAACAAAAATAATTAACATATAAAAACAAATTTAAATTTGCATTTTAAAAAAAGGTCATGTATTAATTGATTCCATTACCTACTAAGAAACATTCAAAGGATAGGGTTAACATCAAACACATACAATCCTGAGTTGCTTAACTAATAATAGAAAAAATTAATAAAAACAGGCTTAAATAACATATCTTAAAAAAAGGTCATACATTCATTGATGTTATTACCTGTAAACAACATTCGAAGGATAGTGTTCAACGTCATATACATGTCATCTTGGGTTGCCCAACGAGTAATAGAAACAATTAATAAAATGAGTTTAAATTCATATCTTAAAAAAAAAAAAGATCATACATCAATTGATTCTATTACCCGATAAACAACATCCAAATGACATAGCCCAACATCTCACACATCCCATCCTGGGAATCTCGAAATAATAGAAACAATTAACATATAAAAACAAGTTTAAAATCATATCTTCAATTGGATCATATATTAAATGGTTATATTACCTAATAACCAACATCCAAGGGATGGGGGCCAACATTGGACACGTACCATCCTAGGTTACCTAATGGGTAGTAGAAACAATTAACACATAAAACCATAAATGATTTTTTTTGTTAGCCATTATCCTCAAAACAAATAAAAACAACTTTTTTTTTCAAATCAAACTTTTTTCAACACTTAATAACAAAAACTCATAATTAATGAACAAACATTGACATAAACAAACACACAAACGAGTTTTAACAAACAATTTGATTTCACCAAAATAAAACAATTTGAAAACAACCTACACACATAAAATAACAATTGAAAGCAATATCAACACACAAATTTCACATTGAGGACCAAGCCATTATACATCAGATAAACTTGTTACAATCTGATCCTCCCAACCCCGTCATAGTGGCATCAAACCCCAGGGGTTGCCACACAATGAAGTGGATCTCAACACTTCAAATATCACAATCATTTACAATAATACGCAATAAATCTCAAAATCATCTCAAACAACCAAAAATAATTTATCACCATGTTCAAAATCATGTTGAAAATTGTTCAAAATTCATATAGGGTTTAAAATTTACCTTTTAAAATGGTTGAGGTTGATCGAAGTTTATTGAAATTGTTTCGACAAAGATGTCACGTGTCTAAGATATTATAATGCGTTGAGAAGGTTGTTGGCATGTGGATTTATGCTCTATAAAAGCTCGAGACGCTTGAATGGTTGGGATGGGTATGCCTCTGCTGACTAGCTCATCCTTATGTATTGGCGATGAGATCCACTGTTGCCTGAAATGGTAGATCTGTTGTCGGAAAAACTTTCAGTATTCTTTTAATTCTCTTATTTCTCTCTCTATTATTTTTATAGATGGTTGTTGTTCTGCTATTTTGGTGTCGTGGGGTTGATGACAATGGTTGTCATTGTTGTTGATAGGTGTTATCCTAAACTATTTTCTTTGTTTTTTTTAATTATTTTTAGAAAAACTTTTTTGATTTTTTAAAATTCATTATGAAATAGCTGAAAATTAGTTGAATTAGTTGAAAATATCTTTTGGGGTTTTCTTGTATTTTTATTTTTTAAAAAAATATAATAGGAAAATGGGCCAAATCAAGTTATGATAATACACAGATTATATTGTATATTATATAGTGGAATATCATGCTTGTCTCAATTTTTTTCCACCACAGCAAAAAATAGAGTCACCAGTAAAAAATATTATCTGAGATATAAAATAATGATTGTGATTATTCATAAGACTAGGGCAAAATAGGAATAATCCAGGTATCCTTGTCACTTGATCCTCCTTCCTATGCCAGCCAGGCAACCATACGAAATCTATTTTGTGTCTATTTGCCTTCTCAATATTAAATCACCGACCCTTGAATAGACCATGTAAAAAAGTTGAGGGGATCGATTATCTCACACACACTAAAAAAGTATATAAACAAGTCTTGAGAAATAATGTACAGGGTAGGGGCATCAAAGACAGAGTCACCGGTATAATGATTCAGAAAACCGACAAAGACATAGTGCCCAAAAAGATGCTTAGAGAGAGAACCACTTGTTCTCCATGCCCCACCTTTTTGGTAGGGCTATAAACATGGCTCTCCCCTTTCTTCTAATCTCTGAAACGAGAGCATCAGCTTAGAGTGCTTTAATACTCTCCAAAGGACGATGAGTACGGATTTACAGGTATTGTTCACACCTATGGTCACACCTTTATGTACAGTGTTGGCTATGCTATTAGGCCTATTGGGTTACTTGTATGGGCCCTACTGGGGTGTTAGGAAGGTACCAGGCCCGCCTGTGATCCCCTTGTTGGGTCACCTTCCCTTGATGGCAAAGCATGGCCCTGATGTGTTCACATTTCTTGCAAAGCTTTATGGCCCCATTTTCAGGTCAGCTTACTGCTTTTAATCTTCAAATTTCCTGCCATGTTAAAGCTGGTGAAAGTTCTTGAACGTTTAGCTTTTGCTTCATTCTCTGTGATTTCGACTTTGAGCTTGTTTAGAGGATTGATTTAAAGTCCAATTTTGCTTCTCTTTTTTTGTGGGTTTCTTAGTAAAATGAGTTGTGATATTACGGTCTCTGGAAAGACATTTTGTGACAGGTTAGATATATTTTATACTCTTCCAACTTCGTAATTGGAGAAGAAAGAAAGGTTGATGGAAGTGGAGAGATTAATGTCTAGCTTCGCTTGAATATGAATAGAAGATGAAACAATGACCACTTGGTCAGGAAAACAGAACAAAATTTTAGGATTTTGTAATTTGTATTGTGCACTCTTGTCTCATACAAGTGTAGCTTGTGGATTTGCATCTGATATTGTAAATGTCAAATGTAATATCTACATAACGGCTATTGTTTTGCTAGAGCCCTTTGGTTAAAATGGTGAAACGCTGAAACTCGGTTAGGCTACTGAAAAATTTGGAATTGAAAAACAGACTAAATTTTAGGCTGGTGTGGAGCAGGTTTCATATGGGGAGACAACCACTGATCATAGTGGCTGACCCAGAGCTTTGTAGAGAAATTGGAATAAAGAAGTTCAAAGACATCCCAAATAGAAGTATACCCTCTCCCATCTCAGCTTCACCTCTTCATCAGAAAGGTCTCTTCTTCACCAGGTAATTTGTAACATGACTACAGGAACAAGCGTGCTTCTCTTGTATATATCTTTTTATTCATTTACTTTCACCAAGGCTTCACCCAAAATGGTATACAGGTAAAAGCAGATTATGAGCGGATTTTCAAAAGTTTCTGGTGAAATTTGAACTTGCAGGGATGCAGTATGGTCAACCATGAGAAACTCAATACTGTCAGTCTACCAGCCATCACACTTGGCCAGCCTAGTGCCCACCATGCAATCATTCATTGAGTCTGCAACTGAGAATTTCCAATCTCTTAAAGAAGAAGAAATCACTTTCTCCAACCTCTCCCTCAAATTGGCCACAGATGTAATAGGACAAGCTGCATTCGGTGTTGACTTTGGCCTCTCCAAACCACAATCAACCAGTGATTCAGTCAACAGTTTCCATAGCCAAGGAAAAGACAACACTGATGTCTCAGAGTTCATTAAACAACATATCTACTCAACAACACAACTTAAGATGGACTTATCAGGTTCCTTTTCTATTATTCTTGGTCTACTTGTCCCAATACTGCAGGAGCCCTTTAGGCAGATCCTTAAGCGAATTCCTGGCACTATGGACTGGAAAGTTGATAGGACTAATAAGAATATAAGTGGCCGGCTTGAGGAGATTGTTAGAAAGAAAATGGAAGAGAAAAATAAGGGTTCAAAGGACTTCTTGTCACTCATATTACGGGCAAGGGAATCAGAGACTCTGTCAAAGAATGCTTTCACTCCGGACTATATCAGTGCAGTTACTTATGAGCATCTGCTTGCAGGATCAGCTACAACAGCATTCACATTATCTTCAGTTGTTTATTTAATTGCTCAACATCCAGAAGTCGAGAAGAAACTGCTTGCTGAAATTGATGGGTTTGGTCCACATGAGCAGATGCCAACAGCTCAAGATCTTCAAAACGAATTCCCCTACCTTGACCAGGCAAGTCTTCAAGTTCACTTCGAGTTTTCTATCGGTCAATGATGCCGAGTTGTTATTTTCTCCAATTTATCTGACCTACAATGATGTCCATTTCATTGCAAATTTGATCTCCATGTTTCATGGTGTGTGTTATCGAACTGTGGAGTTCCATTTTTTTATTTATGGTTTAATTGCAGGTAGTTAAAGAAGCAATGAGGTTTTACGTTGTCTCTCCATTAATTGCAAGAGAAACATCGAAAGAAGTAGAGATAGGAGGTTATCTTCTCCCAAAGGTATAATTGATCATGTACCTATAACTAGTACACCTACTATTTTAGATGCATCACTTCTTTCTTTTTCTTTTTCTTTTTTGACGAGCAGGGTACATGGATCTGGTTAGCACCTGGAGTTCTAGCAAAAGATCCCAAGAATTTCCCAGAGCCAGACAAGTTCAAGCCGGAGAGGTTTGATCCAAATTGTGAAGAAGAGAAACGAAGGCATCCTTATGCTCTCATACCCTTTGGACTTGGACCTAGAGCTTGTATTGGCCAGAAATTTTCCATACAAGAAATCAAGCTCTCACTGATACATTTATACCGGAAATATTTATTTCGACATTCCCCTCGCATGGAAAAACCTCTTGAACTTGACTTTGGCATAGTTCTCAACTTCAGGCATGGCGTAAAGCTTAGAATTGTAAAACGAACTTGAAGATTGTTATGCTGGGTTGTAACATCTTTGTTTCGATAAATCTCCTAGAAAGATCTCCTATCACCTAGAAATATCTCCTGTACGAAGAATTATCATGGAAAGAGCTTGCTTTCAAATAAATATTAAAAACATATTCATGTTGATAAATCTACTAAAAAGATGATCGGTACAAAGAATTTACCCAGTACTAACATGGATAGGACATGCTTTGATAGCAACTAAATTTTTATCCAAAGCATATTCTGAGATGCAATGATCTGTGGCCATGATTTAGTAGGAACAGATTGGTTCCAAGTTAAATCTCACTTCTTGACAGAGAAAACACGCCACAATACTAATGTGATTTCACGATATTTGGTGCTGGCACAGATGTCCTAGAACAATTCAGGTCCTGCAAAAATCCATTTATCTGTCAAAATTTGGTATGAGCTGGAGGCTACTGGTGAAGATCACTTGCACAACCAAAATTAACTATTTTACAGAATGGATAACCCTCAAAACACTAGTAACTCACCAAGCTGTCTTAGACTCTTAGCTACAGCTTGCCAATAATGATTGCAGAAATGCTTCTAAATTAATACACATATCTCAACAACGGAGTACAACAAGTTGTTGAAACTTCTTAAACATCACATCTAATCATACAAATGATCCATTCCTCTTTGTTGTTTCGTCGAGTTCTTATCAAATCTTGTTGGCAAGCAAAGTGGCTTAGATAAATTAACTGACGGACCAGAACCAGTACTATTTTTCGAATCTCCATTTGAGAATGCTCCTGACTTTTTGAGAAACTGAAACTCATCCATAGACTGCCTTTGGATCCTATGAGATAAATGACCGGATGTTTTTTGCTTTGCCTTGGTTGACTCGGTCAGGTTCATGTAATTTGGCCTACTGTTACCACTCTCCTCTGTTTTATCAGAGGCCAAGCCAGTGCTTCCTGATATTGGTGTTGTAGATGTACAAATTGATGAAGAAGCTGAACTCTCATCAAAGCGGAATTCAGAACTTGGCCTGGAAGATGAGCGAGTAATATGCCCAATTGTAGGCCTAGCTGAAATTCTAGTAGTTGCATGTTCTTTCTGACTTTCACTAAACTTTGTTCAGAGGATTTTGAATGTATGTTCACATCTACACAAGACTTCGGTGGAGTCACTGAGGGATCAGTGTGGGATTGCTCCATCAATCTAGACTCCCATGGCTTGGCTGCCATCCAGCGTTCAAGCCAACTCCATCCCCAGCTATTCTTATCAAACTCCTGATTCTTGAATGAGTATACTGAGCTATTGGTTCGAGTATTTGAGCTGGGGTTTGATCTCCATTGCTGAAAAAATAAATTAGTTAGTGAACATGGTTAGCATATGTGAAAAAGTAAGGCACTAAAACATATGATAGCAGAATACTTTTTGAGCAAGGGAGTATGCAATTGCTCTTTCTCTCTTGAAGGCTCCTTCTTGCCTCATTTGCAGTTTTGACTTCACATCTTCCAATGTCCCCTTGCCATCGCACCACCCTTCCTGAAATCGAATCTAACTCCTTAGAGCATTGCAGAAGAGTTGAAATAGCTAGCTAATGCTAAGGGCTATGAAAATGGATCATATCTATTTAGTAGTTTTTATGATACCTCAGCATGTTTCAAGAGATCAGCCTTGCTATGTCGCTCATTTAGCATATTCTGCACTGCCTGCCCTTCTATGGACATTCGCACAGGATGAGCCCCGACTCGAGCTTGAACTCGAACAAGAGCCTGCATACACCTAAGCATCACAGCAGCCTGCTTTCTCACTTGTCGACCTCGAACTATAGCTTGGAGTCTCACCACTGCTTTCAAAGCCCTCAGAGCCCTTCTTGCCTAGAACCAATCCTTCACTTGTTCAACAACCATTGTCAATTGATTTGCCAAGTATTACGTTCAAAGTTTTTGCTTTAAATCTGGAAATTCGTCTCTTATAGTACCTGTTTTCTTTGTTCGATTAGTGTTTCATTTGCTCACTTAAGATTTAGTAAGATTGCAAAGAAAGAGTCAATGATCATAAGAAAAAAAGTTTAAGCTTTTTTCGCACTGTTTAGTGGTTACGCATTAACACAGACTTTGTGTGCATTTAACTCAGATGTGTGGTGTCTTCAATTTTTGTCAATTTCAAAGCTTGAAGAAAGTTCCTATTCTGTCCATGGATAGAAAAAGCAAAAATCCAAATCAAACATTCAAACTCTCTTTTCTGGCATTTTCTCAGCAATCAAACAGTAAGGTATATTCAAAAGGTTCCATTTTTTTCCTCCTTGAAAGAGGGAGAAAGTTCCTAATTTTCCACATAACAGTAAATGCCAAACCCAATTCATAAAATAAAAAACATTCAACTTTCCCTCCCTCCTCCATTTTCTCAGCAAACAAACAGTTAAAAGAGATCCAAGACCAAAAAGGGAAACCCATTTACCAAGAATCCACGGAAAGCAGTTTGAATCCTGATAGCAGCCCACACTTGCCTGAAAACCCTAAAACCCTTAGGAGGAGCTCTAACCACAGTAGCCATTGCGGTAGTAAATGGATCAGTTAATGGTGAAGAACCTGATGCCTCTGACGCTGCCCTATGTTTCCCTTTAAAATCCTTCCATGAAGACCCCAAGTCACCAGATGAGCTCCTCCATTGCTTCCATTTCTTGCTCTTGCCATTTACCTTCTCGTACAGAAAAAAAAATAAATCATTAACATCACTATTACTACATTAAAGAACAAATGGGTTGGATTTGTTTGGTTAATGAGTGTGGTTTAGCTTACATGGTCTTGATCTTTATCAGACTTTTTAAAACCTACAAGGGATTTCACCCATTTTCCTGATGCACCCATCACTAAAACTTTCTTGCTCAAGCAGAGCAATTAAACTCTTAAAACTTGAAAGATACAAACTTTAAGAATGTTGCAATAATGTAGCTTGAGATAGCATTAGAATTTAGAGCTGCAAAAAGTAGAAATTTTTCGAAGAAACCGAGCTTGGAAAATAGCCAAAGAAAGCAAGAGAGAGGGAGAGAGCTTACATGGACTTGAGAGTTGAGAGAGAGAGAGACGTTGTTTTTTTTAGATTAATATTTGTTTAATTTTATAAATATTAAAATTAATAATTATATAAATTTTTAATGATTTTAAAATTTATAAAATTTAAATTAATAATTTTTAAAATATAAATATAAAATCTTACCGGTTAACCTATACGGGTGATTAACATGGGTTTTGATAGTGGGTATGAGGTTTTTCTTTGTGTTGCGCAGATACATGTTCCAATGTGCCCGTTTGATATTTGAAATTCAAACAAACAAAGAGACAAAAACGACTCGTCCCGTTCGATTTCTAAACGGAGGAAGAGCGTGTATTATGTGATTGTTTTTGTGTTATAAGTTTTTTAAAGGGTGTTTTAAATTATTTTTTATTTTAAAAAATATTAAGTTGATATTTTTTTAAATTAGGTTATTTTAATATATTAAAGTTATAAATAAAAAACATTTAAAATTATTATTTTAATATATTTTAATTAAAAAACACCCTATATCATAATACTAAAAAACACTTTTTATTTTTTTTAATTTTATGTTTTGTACTCCATGAAAAATAAACCCACCTTTTTTTTTTGGTTAAAATACATGGAGAGGCACAAAACTTTTGGTTAATACAGAAGCATTCCACAGTTAGTTCATATTAAATGTTATCAAAAATATTTTTTTAACAACACATAAAAAATACAATATAAATTTAGATTATAAAATTATTAGTAAAATTTTTTAATTAATTATATATTAATAATTTTAGTTAAGTAGTAAATAACAATTTGACACAATTAAAAAATAATGAAATAAAATAATAGAAAAGTTCAAACATCTTAAAATACACTGTTTAAATAAAAATTAATACATAATTTAATTTAAAAATACAATCTAATATAATTATATTCATAAAACTTCATTAAGTTGATAGAATATCACTACTTTTTAAATACTATAATTAATAAATCTAATCTAAGAGTGTTCTGCCAATTTTAGTAAATATATAATTCATTGTGATAAATTATGTCTAATTCAGTTTTTATGGCACTATATATTACCTATTTTTGAACCTACGTGCCTTGCTCATGCATCGCCATCATGCTGGTTCTAAACTTATCTCTGGAGAAACAAGACTTGGTGTCTAGCCCCCACGGACATGGTTTTGGCTACTCTCGCCATTCCACGCCAGTTAATCGTTAGTCAATTAAATCCAGTTCTAAGAAAATACAGAAAATACAGAAAATCATTTAAAATGAAAGTTTATCTACCTATGTATTTTCATATAAATTTATTTTATACATGTCATTAATTATATATTTTATTTTTTAAATTTATTCATAAATTATTTATTATTGGTGGATATTCATTGAATTAGCATCGCATCTTAAATTAAGAGTCTCACAACTCTATAATTTATTTTTTTATTTCATAAACTTTTTTATTATCTTATTTTTTAAAACAAAAAAAATGTTGAACAAAATACCAAGTCTGACCCACGTCGGTTCTTACTCGAAGAAGACTCATGGACTTATTATCAATCTTGTTTTATATTTTTAAAACACCTCACTAGAATTATGTCGGTTCTTAAAACTAGAAGATACATTAATCAAATTATTAAAAATCCAATTTAAGCTTAATCCAAGCTTGATTCTAACTTAACGAAAACACGACTTATTATAAAACCTATTTTAAGTTTAAAAACACCACACTAGACCTCTGTCAATCCTTAAAAATTAGAAGACACGTCAACCTAGTTATAAAAACACAAACTTAATTAAAAAAAAAAACATGAAACTAACTTGACAAAAATTCGTTGACGTTGTTTTTTGTTCCTTTTTAGAAATAAATATTTATGTATATGTAAAAAGGTGAAAGTTTAGTTTTATAAAATGCAAATAACATCAACACAAAAAAAAATAAAAATAAAAAGGCACAAGTGATCATAATGTCCATGCATGAGTAGCAACATGGTCTTTGAACGGTAACAATGCAAAACATAAATGAGAAAGAAAAGAAGAAAAAGAGATAAGGGGCTTACCTCAACTAGTTCTAGATGAGAAGGGGCTATTATGGTTTTTGCCTATGGTGGAGAACGATGGTGGTGTTGGCAGTGGAGGGTGGTTTCTCTTTCTACTTATAGGTTTTCTTTGTTTCTCTTCAAGTTAGCTTCTTTTTTCTCTTATTTTTTTCTTCCATTTTCTTCCTTCCTTCCTCTTCTCCCCCTCCAAAACTTCCTGGTTCAAACTAAACCAATTTCTAGCAAAAAAAAATCTCTTTTTATTCTCTCTCTCTCTCTCTCTCAAACTTGGCATTTTCTCTCTTTAGCTTTGCTCCTCTTGTTTCTTGCATTTCTCCCTATTTATAGGTGAGGATAGAGCTCTTGAAATCTTTCTTGGTAGAATGATCATGACCATTGATTTTCTTGGGTTAATCTCAACCCCTTACCATGATTGTACACTTTGGTTAAACATGCTTGAGTCGGTCTATTTGCTCTAGCTTTTCAGTGGTTTTAGAAGGCCATAGCACATACATATATTTTTTTATGAGAATGTAGTACACATGAAGGGAAGGTGAATGGTGTGTTGTTTGGAATTTTTGGGAGGCATAAGAGAGAGAAAATAGTGGCGAAAAGCAGGCCAAAACATGAAGACAACGATTGCAGATCTATCATTCATAGAGAAAAAGTATTAATAATGCATGTCTAAAATGATATTTTGGGCATGCTTCTTCTTCATCTTCTTCTTCTTCTTCTTCTTTTTCCAATTAAAGCATGAAATGACGTGGTATTGTAAAAAATGTGTCATTTCATTTAAGTCAGAATTTTTATATTTTTAAATAGGTCCTTAAAGTTTGCTATTTTTTTCTAGTTTGGTCTTTGGATTTTTATTTAATTTATTTTTGGTAAATTTCAACCTTTTTTTTCTTAATTTCTTTCAATCTTGTTCCTAATTGCATTTAAAATAGTCCCTTAATATTGACTACTTTTCCAATTCGCTTTTTGGATCTTTAATTTCTTTTTATTTTTAGCCAATTTCAATCATTCTCTCAATTTCGATTCTGACTATATTAAAATAATCCATTAATATTGGCATCTTTTCCAATTCACTTATTTATTGACTTTCTAATTTTTAATTTTTAACCAATTTTAACTTCTCAATTTTTCTTCTCAATTTCACCCTTAATTATATTTTCTTCTTTTTGAATTATATTTTTTCAATTTTTTTTATTTTTCTTAAATGTGTTTTTCTTTTCAATTTTTCCACTGAAATATTTCTTAATTTTGCCTTTTTTATAGGTATTTAAGAGGGGTAAAAAATAAGATTATGGCATCTAGTGTCCGAAGAATTATCATGTAAAGTCCCCTCATCATGATAAATACATAAATTCCAAGGCATGTTATCATGTTTTTCACCGTTTGTTTTTGCGTTTCAAAAGTGTTTTTGAAAAAATTTAAAATTTTTTAATTTTTTTCCTTGCTTCAAATAAATTTTTTTTGTATTTTCAGATCATTTTGATTTGCTGAAGTCAAAAATAATTTTAAAAAATATATTATTTTGATGTATTTTCAAGTGAAAAACATTTTAAAAAAACAATTGCAACCACACTCTCAAACACCTTAACATGTATCTCACTCTATTACATTTGCCACCTATAATATTACCACTAAAACTTCTGCCCTTCCCATACTGTATCCTTAGATGATCTTTAGTCTTTATTATCTCAAGTTTTATCTAGCTCAACCACTCATTGTATTTTTATGTATGTTACTCCTAGTTTTTTGATACTGTTAATTGTAATCACATGACGCCTAGTTCCATGTGCTTTCACCTCCCATTCTTGAAATTATTGGTGGTTCTCCTATGCATACTTTCACTTTCACACTACAACTTCTGCAGACACATCTGATTTCTAAACTTGCAATGAATTTTATTTATGTTGTTCAACTGTATGAACTTGGTCTCGCTACCAGAAAATCTACGAATACAAACGAAATCACTGACGGATTTTTTCTGTCATTATTTTATGATGATATTTACCGACAGAATTTTTTTCATCGCTAACTCCATCGGTATTTACCGACATAAATATTATGTCGGTATATACCGAGGGAATCCCAATCGGAATAGAAGGAATTAAAAAAAACCAAATAGTATGATGATGTGTAAGTTTTTATGAATGATGTTACTGACAGAATTACAGTTAGATTCAAATAGGGAAGCCCGTATAGTGACGTGTCACTTATACCGACAAAATTGTCGACAGATTGACAGATGAAAACATTTCATCGGTAATAGTTAATATATAACCCGGTCATCGACCCTCCCCTCCCCTCCCCTCCCTTCCCCTATTTCTCCTTCTTCCCCTCTGCAACTAAACAAACACCCCCCCACATCCCTCCTCGTCTCAACCAACTCATCCTTCTTCAACTTTCATAACATCTGTGTTCTGATTGAAATTTTATTGTGAATTTTTCATTTTAAGTAAGTAAATCTATCATTTTTTTAACACAATTTTAAAATGTCATTTTTTATTGGATATTTTTGTAGTATATGTATTTTGTTTGGGTGTTTATTTGTTTTATTATTTTTTTCTCAAACAAACTTGTTGTATTGATTTATGATTTTGTACATGTTATGGTTTATTTTAGATTTTGTAAAATTATATTTGTTTGTAAATTGTTGAAACTTATGTCGAATTTCCGACTTAGGTGTGTTGTGATGAAATAAATAATTGCTTATTTAATGAGTTTGTTTTATATTTTATCAATTTTATTGCCGAGTTTTAATTTTTGTAAATTAATGTGTACAAATTTGTATCTAAGTAGATAATTGATAATGAATTAAAAGAAGTATGAAAGTAGGTTGGATAATCTTGAGCTAAACCGATATTTTTGTAAATTTATTTACTTAACGTAGTTAACTAATACATGTTGTTATCATTATTTGATATAGGTTCGATAAAAGTTATGGATGCATTGAGATTCACATCAAGGATTGTGGAGGATGGATTATTGTAATGAGGTTCATGGTTTTATTAATTACACAACATCTATTCCGAGAAATATTAGTGGAGGCGATATTAGGTGTCCATACAAGAGGTGTAAAAATAAAAAAGTTTTTCAATCCAGATGTTGTAACAATGCATCTTCTACACAAATGGTTCATGAAGGAATACTTGTGTTGGTATAGCACTATTAAGCGTAAAACAATTTAAGTAAGATATTGTAAGACATAAAACATGCATAAAAAACTAAGAATAAGGTACTAAAAGATAGAGTAATATGAGTGTATCAAATTCCTTCACTCTTAGATCTTACATGATGTCGAGCAAGGAAAAGAAAAGGTAAAGACAATAGACTCTAAAAATAAGACTCAAAACTTGAAAAGAAAGAAAAACGAATGAATCAAAATAAAATCAAGGAAATTAAAAAGAAAACCAAATCAAAACCACCTAAGCATTCAATTTTACTTCAATCACCAAACAAAATCAAAGCGTACAAGCGTTATCGGCAAGAAACAAGCCAAAAGAGATTAAAGCATAAGATTTCTTGGTTTTATTAAAAATGCAACTTTTGAATCTTCCATAGCCTTTGGAACTTAAAGGAAATTCTTGTCATATCAAAGTAGTAAGTCCTCTCATTAGTATACTCTCTAACATTAAAGTGTTTATAGTTTATATGTTTTCACTCAAAATAATTCCATTTTATGATCTACCATATGTTTGTTCTTCAATTTGATCTCTACCAAGGTTGTCAATTCCGTTCCGTTTCGCTTGGAATGACCGAAACATTCCATACCAATTCAAAAAACAGAACAAAATGGAACAATTTTCATCTCATTTAAAATCTCGGTCCGTTCCGGATTTTTCGGCTAAATTTCGGCCGGAATGTTCTAGTTTCATTCCACATGTTCCGTTCCGCTCTTGAAAAGTTATTGAATCAAATTGAACCTTGTTCAATTTAATTAATTAAACCACCCAAGTATAAAAAGCTCTTTTTCATTACTATTTTCAATAACAATGATATTAATAATAATATTGAAAATTATTGTTGTTATTTTCATTAACAATGACATTAATTTTTTAAAATTAGATTTATCACTAATATATATGGTTTATATTCATGTTGTTTTTTTCATGTTTATACTTTGTAGGAATTTGAGCAAAACAAGGGATGCTTTAGATTCCATTAGCCTTGATAACATTGACCTAACTTTAATTTAAAATATTTGTGTTAAAACATTTTACTTTCATAATATTTTGATATTTTGTTTAAGTTGAATTACTTTAAGTTAAAAATCTATTTAATCTTGACTATTTAGAAATATTTTAAATTTTAAAATTGTGTTTGTTTGGCATTGTGTTTGTGTTGCATAATTTATAATTAATTTATCTTGAATTGGAATTATGTTTGTTGAATTTATATATGTGTGTGTGTGTGTGTGAACAGTACAACCCCAAAACGGCACGCAGAAACACTTCGAAACTGAAACATTTCATTCCAATTGAAAAAATAAAATAGCAACCGAAATGGAATTAACAACCTTAATCTCTATTACTAAGTATTACGTGCAACACATGAATCAAAAAGTATATGGTTAAAGGTAAAACATCCCCTGAAAAATATAACATCCTCTTGTTCGAGATAAAACACCAATCACATATCAAATGGTAAATAAGGTAAAATTTTTTATACAATTTTCATATAAAAATCTACTGAAATTTCTACTAAAATTTTGGCAGAGTCTCCCCTATATTAAGAGGTTCCAAGTATCATGTTTACACTTCTAATATCTTACATCTCATAATTCAATCACGACTCAATTGTCCTGGGTCTCATCCCACAAACATTATCATCATCATAACCATAATATCATTATAGAGGAATAAATGAGATAAACACACATACATGAAACATGATTATATGAATTTCAATGTTAAGTTCATCTATTCAAGTTTAAACATTAATTATATAAATTAAGTTATATAAATGTTTTAATATTACAAAATACAAGGATATACTCCCTAAAACTAGATAACAAAAGGTGAACAAAAGTTAGTATCTACTCCTGTTGTGCATGCGATGGTCTTGAAACAAAATACATATTATTGAAACATGAATATCACAATAAGTACAGTAACACAAATATCCAACAATTTAAAAAGGCAACATGTATTCATATTCTATTCAATTCTTCCTTTTTGTTTTCATTGGAACTCTTTCTCATTCAACTACTAAAACTGTTTCATCTTTCATTTTCAACTTCCTTTCAAGATTCCATAAAATCAACCACAACTATTTCCGCCTAACACACTGTCGATACCAATTTCACCGGTATCATCATCACCTCGTAGGCGTCGATGCATGACGATCCCCTTACCCGGGATCTTAACATACACTAAATGTATGTTAGTCCATGCCATATATCAAACTTCTCATATTTTCTATGTCAGCGGTACTTCCATCACTTGGCAATTCACATAAAAGACCATTCTCTTTGAACACATATACATTCGGGATACCATTCGAAATAACAACATCATTACGCAAACTTTCATTCTTTCATATAATATCCAACATTTGTTAATTCACATTTCACATCAGTAACATATTAAATCATGGAATTTAACTAGAAAACATAGATGCGGATCACCTACCTGCAGTAGAAGCTCTACTCATGCTCCCCTGCTGTTGTTGCCGCACCACACATGTGGTCCCCTAATTAAGGGTAACAAATGTGCAGTTATTGAGTATAACATGAACTATATGAAGGTATTTAAATAATCAAGAAAGAATTCATCACCTTGGTGAATTAGGGAAAACATTTCATATGTTCTTAAATAGTATTGATTGTAAATTTTGGTGCACGGTGGAATGAGATTTGTTAAGAGTTTCAAATCTTATTCAAAGAATCAATGACTATAGTGTTAAGAAAAAACATGATTTGACATAGTAGATACACTCCAACTATTATGTCTAAATCAGAAAATTATTAATGAATAGATAATAATTACAGTGAGAAATTGATCATTAAAAGGTTAAGTCAAACCACTTATGACTTTTTTAATATTTGAGGGATCATGACAAGTTGCTAAATATTGTACTTAATCTTAATAAATAAATAAATAAATCAATTATTAAATTGATAATAAATTGATTTGTTTAATTTATTTAATCCTATTTATTTGGGATTGTAATTCATATTTGGGTCAACTTATTAGGGAACTTACTGGGTTATACACATAAGAATCATTGGTCAGAAATTAAAATGAGATGATTATAAATAAGTTTTAGAAATTGAGGACTAGAGTGTAATTTATACAAGGAATTACAATTCTAGACTTAAGAAACTCAAGTAGGGACTTGATTGAATAAATTTCTAAAATTAGCCTTATATATATTATTTAAGTGGCAAATTGACTTTTTGTTATTTATAGGGTTTTTAGATTTTCCTATAAAAAAGTTATGTTTTTTATTTCATGTAGAGAGTTTTAAGGTGAGAAGAGTACAATACAGTAACACCTAAATACAAAAAAACAAAGAGCTGGTACTCTAAAGTATAACAATCTTTCTCCTCTAAAAGTATTTAGAAGATTTTTCATTGGTAGTTTATATAGATTACCGTTAGAAGCCGGACAATTGAACGACTTGTGATTTGGGACAACGTAGCCTTGAAGCATGTATTTAAAACCGAAAAGAAGTTCAGATCTTCAAGTAATCTTTGTATAAACCCTAAATAACTCTAAATCTGTCTAACAAGTCTTGGAACTCCAGAAATATTTTTAAATTTATCATTTTCACTATGTGTTTAAGGAAATCCAACATGTTCAAAAATTACTCATCATGTGATCTTTCAATGGGTTTTGTGTGGAATAAATTGTGGTATCACCATCCGAATAGTGAGTAATTTTCATACAAATAATTCAAGGAGGCATTTTTTAGGATTGTATCTTTGTTCTTTATTCCTTTTCTTTCTCCATGTAATTGGCTTGTATTTCTTTTCTTTTTGATCCAAGAGATCTTAAGGGTCCTTTACTATCATCGAGACATGGGCCATCACAGGAGCCTCGAGTTAAGGTTTGAGGGGCATGGCACAGACCAACAAGCTAGAACTCAGGGTGTCATTATTCTTACCAACTCCCCCTCCCTGCATAATACAATAACCCTTTTGTTTTCGGGACAGATAGAATAAAACAGGCACAATAATTAACATTCGAGTCAACATTCCCAACCCTAAGAAAAAAGAAAAAATAAAAAAGAAAGGGTCGTCCCTTCTATTTTTGGGAGGAGGAGGACGACCCTGGGTAATAGTCAAGCTACATGGTTGACCGAAAGTGCATGGGATAAGACCAGCAACATTTCTACAGTCTCACCTCACGCCCGCGCTTTCTTCTTCTTCTTCTTCTTCTTTTTTCTATGGTTTGAGGAGCACATTTGATTTGTTTTCTTTTAATTATTGAATGCTATAGGAAAAAAAAAAGAGAGGCTGTTAACAACAACCAACCTTCCCCGTTCCCACGCAAAGGGAAGAAAAATGTTGATCTCTTGCATCATTAAGATTAACCCATGAATTCTCTACAGCACAAATTTAACACCCCATATTCATTACATATAGGAGCATGAATTATCAACACCATATCACAACTTTGAGATTTTTCAAAGAAGAAAAACTTTATTTGGCTTATTATATTTACGATTTCCATGAAAAAACGAAATAAATAAAAGAATAAAGAATGATGGGTTCATTATCACCTAAATATTCCCCCTCTAGAAACTGATTGGACGGGCACCAGAAGGGTCTCAAGCCCTCTTGAACATTTTAAGGCCAAGAGCTTAGCTGATCAAAAAATCCAAAAAAACATGACGACCATGGACCATGGTAATTCACCATTTGGTGAAATTCAAACTCTTTGAGAAGTAGAAACCGCAACCCTTGGACTAGGAAGTCCCATGTATGCAAGCCTTGGTGAGACTCGAACCTTTGGGCTCGGCCGCGGCGAAGGGATCGGAACACAACTCCCTGCAAGGCCAGGATTGATCCTAGGCGATAACTTGACTTGCTCTAGTGCCCGAGATTGTAAATCAGCTGGATAGTCCCTCACACATCCAATACGGGGACCGTATCCACTTGCCCACTTGCATGATAAACGCTTGCTTAGGTCAAATGCTGGAGCTTGCAACATGGCTGCATTAGCTTCCATATTGTCCTGTTGATCATTGGTTGTCTTCTTATTATTATCAATAGGCCCATCAACCTCATTAGCTTTTGTGTTGGTAGATGTGATCGTGGTGATTTCCTTCATCGCCTCTTGTTTACACCCTTCATCGGTAACTTTGAACGAAGAATCATCATCATCTATTGAACATCTCTGCAAACAAATGGTAAAAAAAATAAGCTACATATAAATGAACAAATAAACAAGGCTATCATAACAAGGCAACTAGGAAATCTTTTATTATGCTTAAAGTTTTTTATTACCTTAACATTTGTTAAGTCTACATTATGCTCCTCAAGAAAACTAATGAATTCTTTGAAATTGTCCTCAGTAGGGAGATAATGACCACTGTAAGGCCATATTGCCTGTAGAACCCCATCTTCTGATACTAATCTTCCAGCAGCTGTTGTAGCTCCTCCAGCTAGGAAACTTGAGTGCTGGAAAACACCTTTCTTCTTCTGCCCTACATACAAGGATCTTGAAGTGCTTAACACAAAAATCCACCTCGTATCATCCGTGGTGTTAACAACCAATCCGGTTTGGCGGTACACGAGCTTGCCACTTTCTACAATCACCTCAAATGCTTCCCTTTCTTTCTGTGAGGACAAAACAACTTCGTGAGAATTTAAATACATGGACAAAAAACTGTATTAGGATTGGTAAAATTAGAATAGAATTGCACACAGTATTAGTGATGAGACATTACTGGTCCAAGGTATTGAATGCATTGGCGTTGAAGCTTGCTCCTTGGACACTTCTCAAGGTTTACTTCTTTACCATCACCAATGTCCAACCTTCAATTCCACAAGGAAATTTAAATTGAAGAACAGTATATATAGAGGACTAAGTTAAGGAAATAGGCAGCACTTATACAACTGCATATCATACAATGATTTTGGTTTGAATGAGTCTGTATTTACCAGTAAAAGAAAGGTTGTGTGCTCCTGCTGTCAAACCAAACATCGTAATAGAAGTGTAAATTGTGTCCATAACGATGGCGTGGATCGATCTGCAGCAGGGAGAAGTTTATTAAGTAAAGTGATCCGTTAATTAGATTAAATGTATTCCATAAAAGCCACAGATAAAATTTTTGAGTGATTAAATTAAAGAAAGCTCTCATGAAAGGGCATATGTGGGCTTACCGCTTCAAGCCAGTGTTGCAGGGCCAACTTTTGAGCCTTCTCATCCTTGGACAAACCCTTTCCAAGCTGCAAACACAAAAACAATACATGTTATTATTCTATAATACTGCTAATGAATCAACTCCTTGACTTGTAAGTACAGTACCTTAGCAACCCTTGTGCTGGCCCTGGCCCACTTAGATATAGCAGTTTCATGTTTCTCAATGTTGAAGAATGATACCGAGCTCCTTTTCAAAGCTGCAAAATCCAAGGCCTTCCACCTACAACAATTGTAATACCAAATGAATATCACAAAGGACTACAACAAATACGTTGAGAGTCAAGAATATGTATTGAGAAACATACCAAAGTTCCTCAACAACAACTGCACAATCTGCAAGGTTCCTCCTAGTCCTGTAACTCTTGTAGACTTTTTGAAGTTTAGTTGCAGCAGCATCAAGCTCACTAAAAGGTCTTGGAGAAAAGAAGATCACAGGTGGTTCAGGGAGTAATATTGTAGGCTTTGTTATGTGGACTGTTTCATGACCTTTTATCTTTAGAGAGTTTGAACTTCTGGATGAATCGGATGGTTTAGCCTTGATTTCATCGGAATCCCAGTGGTTAAAGCTTAATGATCTCTCTAAACTCAATTTATCTGACCCTTCACACTTTCCAATGGTTTCTGAAACATCTTTCTTGAAGCTGTTTGTCCTTGAACCCATTTCTCCATCTTTCCTTGCAAAGCTGAGGGACCTTACAACAATCTTTTCGACAGTATCCTTTGAGCCGAAAAACTTGTGTCCCAGAATCGCAGACCATGCAGACAAGAGTAATGAAAAAGAAAGGCCCATCGAAAATCCAGCAGACTTGATGTGTGGTATCAGAACTGACAAGCCTGTTCATCATGAAAACAGTCACAAACGTGTCATCTAGATAATCACATAAATAAAGCAAGAATAAAAAAAATAAAAATAAAGAGGGTTTAATCTTTAATCATGAAAACAATCTAATTATTTAATAGTAATCAAGTCCACTGCAATAACCCATCAAAATGTACAATATTGGATCTACATAAAACTGAAAGAGAAGGGCTTAAATCGAGATAGCTCACCTAGAGCGCCCACAACAATGGCTGCGAAATTGAACTCTTCCTCTCTTTCACTCTCTTTATTCTTTTTGTGTGTGGGGTTCAGAGGTTAGCTAGTTAGGAGCAAGAAATGAATGTGGTCGATTTAACTACCAAGTCCTATATTATATAGATAGAGGTAGCGGTTTGAAAAATCAACATAATATTTTTAGTCAAAGTAAATATGTCAAAAAGTAAACCTATTTCCTTCCTGCGACGCTGCTGCTGCCTGCTAGCCAAAGTACGGCTTTGGAGGGAGTGAGGGAGGGATAATGCTAGGGACTTTCAAGGAAGTTATGGAGAAAGGTTGAGGAAGCAATCGACTAGGCATTATATATATATATATATATATATATATATATATAACTTTAATCTTTATTTCAAATCAGTTAATTTTTTATTTGAAATTATTAATCTTATGATATAGCAGAAGTAGAAAACATTGTCCAGGCAGGCATGCATGCATGCATAATAATATACCATTAATGTTTTCTACTCGAGAATATTAAATGATTATTGGACATTCATTGCAGTTATTGACTTTCAGCCTGCTTTCCGTGATAGGATGTTGCATTGTGATGTTGCAGTCTATTTTTAAAAATATTTTTTATTTAAAAATATATTAAAATAATTTTTTTTAATTTTTATAATAATATATTAAAATGATTAAAAAAATATAAAAATAACATCAATTTAATATTAAAAAAAAGCATTTTGAAGAAGCACATTAAAACAGAAAGAATCTTACTCTCAAACACACAATTAATATATAGATAGAGATTTCACCACTCTCATACTAATGAATAATTTAAAAAAACAATTCAAACATTGAAAAACTTATTAAAAGCATATATATTGAAAATTAAAAGAAATTAGAAAGACCACTTACATCTTATAGAGTTTACTTATAATAACAATTACCTAGCTACAATAGAAATGACTTCTTATGAGGCTTTATTTGGTAGAATGCATCGAATGCCTGTGTGCTGGGAGGAGGTTGGTGATAGAAAATTAATTGGGCTAGAATTTGTATAGGTTATCACGGAGAAGGTAAAAATCATAAAAGATAGAATGAAAGTGTCATAGAATAGACAAAAAAGTTATGCAGATAATAGAAATGAGGCCTCTAGAATTTAATGTTGGTGACAAAGTATTTTAAAGGTTTCCCCATTGAAATATATGCTACGGTTTGGCATGAAGAGGAAGCTAGCACCAAGCTATATTGGAACCTTTAAAGTTACAAAAATAATTGGTCTTGTAGCATACAAATTGGCTTTACCTCCATAATTGGCCAAGATTCATGATGTGTTGGAGACAGTATTTTTTAAGGTTGCCTTTTTAATTCAATGTTGGAGACAAAGTATGTTTGAAGGTTTCCCTTTTGAAACATAAGTTATGGTTTGGCATAAAAGGGAAGCTAGCACCAAGGTATTGGATCCTTTAAAGTTATAAAGAGGATTGGTCTTGTAGCATACAAATTAGCCTTGTCCCCGTAATTGGGCAAGATTCATGATGTGTTGGAGACAAAGTATTTTTTAAAGGTTCCTCTAGAATTCAATGTTGGAGATAAAGTATTTTTGAAGATTGCTTCTTAAAAATATATGCTATAGTTTGACATGAAGGGAAAGCTAGCACCAAGGTATACTAGACCCTTTGAAGTTATGAAGAGGATTGGTCATGTAGCATATAATTTGGCCTTGCCTCGTAATTAGCCAAAATTCATTATGTGTTTCATGTATCGCTGCTATGAAAGGGTGAAGTAGAATCGTCCCAGGTATTACTGTAAGTTCCTCTAGAAATAAAGGAAGATTTAACCTTAGAAGTAAAACCTGTGAAAATGTTGGATAACAGTGACAATGAGTTTAGGAGTAAGAAGATTCCTATGATAAAAGTTTTATAAAGAAGCTTCCAAATAAAAAAGGAGACTTGGGAAAGAGTATAAAACATAAAAAGAAAGTATCCTGATTATTTCTTTATACAGGTAAGAGGTGTAATTTCAAGGATGAAATTTTTAAAGGTGGGGAGAATGTAAACCCCTAGTTAAAAATATTATAATGCTAGTAAAGTATTGGAAAACTTTAAATCACTAATAAATTGGGATAAAATACTCACACACACACATTAAAGTAATTGAAATGAAGTTTTATGAATTAAAACTTCAAAGTAAGGTAAGCTATAAAAATAGATTAAGATGAGATACTCAGGTAAATGAAAACTATCTAAATTAAAGTCTAATGGCAATATTGTAAATATCAATGATAAGGGTACATGAATAGCTTTTTTGGCTTCTCAAGAAAGCCAAGAGTTGCTGAATAAATGAGAAGGAACGAGGCAATAATTTCTTGAATTTTTTATTTTCTCACATTAAAACACTTAAGAGAGGGAGATTTAAGTATTTAGAGAAGCTTCTAAGAATTTAGAAAGAGATTTTAAGCTTTTAGGAAGAATTAAAAACTACAAAACTAAAGTTTAGAGCTTGAAAGAAGTCGTGAGGGCGAGGAAGAACAAATGGAATCCTTGTTTTAGTGTTATTTGGAGGTAAGAAACACTTTTACCTTGATTGATTATAGTTTTGTTATGGTTAGAGAAGTGGGTCATTTTAATTTCATGATGGAAGTCTGGATTGTGTATGTTATGATTATGGATTGTTGTTTCTATGTTTAGATGATGTTCTTAGACATGAAGAACGGATGAGTTAAGTGATAATTGAAAGAAAAATTAAAAAAAATAATTGTTCTTGTGTAATGAGGGTTTTGACCACACTAGTTAAATGAGAAATTTGCACTTGTTGGATCAATTGACTTGTAATTCATGATAAGAAAGAATTTAATTAATGGGTAGTAAATTAATTTCTAAAATCCAAGAAAAAGAACATACCTCTTTATTATTGGAAGGTTTTGGTCTATGGTTAGCAAGGGATTTTGTTGTTTTTTTTAATGAAATTTTTATGAATTTTGGTTAGAATTATATTCATTATATGGAAAATGAGTGAGTAATGTATCAACCATAGAAAATTGAGAAAAATTCATACTTCATCTATAGAAGCACAATTCGTCCATTTGCCTAATAAAGAGGGGATATAAGTGGTTGATTGAATTGACTTAGAAATTGTATCCAATTGTGTTAAATAAAATAAGTGAAGAGTGAATAAGAATAGAATTGCATGAAAAGTGTAAGAAGAACTCATATTTTCCTTTATGAAAAATTTAGCCTATGATATTTTGAAAGAAATGAATTGAGTTGTTTAAATTGATAGGATATTTATGCTTGAATGTATTAATAAGAATATCAAAGGGATAAGGAAAGTGAAGGAAAAAGTTAAACACCAAAATATAGTACTATTATAAACCAAGTTCAGCCAAAAATTTAGTAAATGAGAAAGAGTCAAATACTTTTTGATTTCTTGTTAAATAAGTTAGTATGGATGAAAAAGGAAGAAGGGTATGTGTTTGTGTGTAATATGAACTTTTAAAAAGATTGAAAAAAAAAGTTTTTGGAATAAGTTTCCAGTGGTGTTCATGTTGTGATGATGTACAACATGATGTTTGGATTTCTGTGGTAACAAAAAAGACTGCAAGTTCGAGACAACAACAGATGACTATATCGAGAGCTCAGGCATTAGGTAAGTGTTCACTCTTCCACCATTCAAGTTTTTAAAATTTTTTCATGTTAAATAATTGTATTTTTTTTCTATATGTATTGCTTGTGTGTGTGTGTGTGTTAATTGTGGCGTGAGCAACGAAAAAGAAAGTTTCAAAATTTAAAAGTATCATAGGTGGTACTAGAGGCGTCAATTTATCTGATGACTAGGAGTTTAAAATTGACTAGGATCCTAAGTGGTACTATAGACGTTAGTGTACCAGGAGTTTAAAATTGACTGACTTGCATGAATTTAAAATTGACTTGTACCCTGGGTGGTACTAGAGGCGTCAGTGTGACTGATGACTAAGAATCTAAGTTGACTAGTACCCTAAAAGGTACTAAAGACATTAGTTTACATGATGATCGTGACTTTATTTGATTGATTTGTCTTAAGGAGATTAGAAGCATCAGAGCGATAAATGTCCGGGATGATGTGTTGGGCTAATTGACTTTAATGATTTTAGAGAAACTAATAGTATTGTTAGTCGGGATATTAATGGATTAATCAAATTATTTAAGAGTTGGTTAACGATGTTTGTTATTTAATAAATATTGTTCCAACTAGATATATTAATTGTTAGATAGTGTTTCTCACAATCTAAATTAATTTGACTACAAGATCCTTATAAGTTCGAGCTGAGCAATATACTACTTGTTGTTACTTAGGGTGGTAGTTTTTAATGTTGTATCTAGGAAAATCATAACTTCTTATGTAATGTAATTTTGATAAGGTCTTTTAATATGTAAGTAAATTTAATGTTACAAATGTACTTGTTAACTTAAATCCTCTAGGTTTTTTTAAATATTAATGTATAATATTATTCTCTTATACTATAAATAAGAATGTATGAGATTTAGGCACAAAAATTAAAGAGAAGAGAAAAAAAGAAGAAGAAAAGATCACTTATGCCTAATTAGAGTTTCGTTCATCACATGCGCCGCTTAGGAATGAAAGGTCGACGAGAAGATTCGAACACCAACCTTGAAATTTGTGTTTGGTCGTAGAGCAACATTGCACACACTGCTCGAATAACATGGCCACCACCCATGCACTAACACGTGCAATGCACATATAACCTGTTTTTTTCTAATAATATTTATATCTAAAATTACAAAATTACCCTTCTCTCAATCTGATAATAACAAAAAAAAAAAACTCGAATGAAAGTACAAAAACTCCTATGGATTTAAGTTAAAGAAAATTCTACTTTTAAAGATATTTAAGTTATTTAGTATGTTTAAAAATGAAAAATATAAAAACACTGTTGAATATCAAGTTTAAAAGTTTTTGAATCTAAAGATATAATAATTATTTTTATGCAATGTAAAAATAAAAATATTTAATTGTTTCATTTGAATCTGGCAATGACCATTTAATTTTTGCCAAACAAAATTACCCCGTATAGCTAATTTTGAGATTTAATTTGTGACTAATAAAATAAGTAAGTATTCATCGAGATTACTGCGGTAAAATATTCAAAAGTTTTAAAGTTTTGTTAATATAAATTTAGGATCGTCGTGGCTTCAATTAAGTAGAGTTAAATTTTATGTCCAAGCACGTTTTCTTGAAATTTTTAATTAACAGCCCCATCCACTTCATTCGTAATATAACAAAACTATATTGTATAATTGAATTCAGTAATATACTTGTTATTTCTATGACCACAAACAAGGTCTCCTTGTTAAACATAAATTAGCGGGGGGTTAAATGAAAACAAGTATTTTACTGGTCAGCTATTTTATTTTATTTTATTTTATTATTTAGCCATGAATGACAGCAATGGAAGGTCAATCAATCCCATCGAACAAGTTGGGGACCTGGAAAACATGACGTCCAAAACCCCATCCCCCAAGTACAATTGACTTCAATAATACGTAGAATATATTCAAGGACAAATTTGAATTGTGCTGCAAAGGGAGGAACTGTTTAGCACAGCGGTTGCATTGCTATCTTGTAAATTTTTTAAATTAATTAATTTATTATTTCTATATATTAATATTAAAAAATAAAAGAAGTAAATCATTTTAACACCGAAAAGCAATTCAACAAGAGTGTTATATTCAAGCCTAGCTTGTTTTTCCTGCAATTGATATATCTTTATCAGCTTTGACTACAACTAAAACTAGAAAATTAGACGAGCTTTCCAAAACGATCAAATTCCAGGCATCAAGAAATGGACTTGTTCATCCGTAGTGTATTTTTTTTTTTCCAAACCAACCATTGGTTATAAATACAAGGGCAGGCAACTCCCATCAAACAGTCAATTAAGGTGGCTAGGGATCACTCACATGGAAATGGACACTTCTATGCCAAAACCAATTGCCTGCCAACAGGAAAACCATTTCAGAGAAAAATGGCCAATGTGCACGAGCCGGAGTGGTTATAACTCGTTCTGACTAGGGAAAATAATCTCGACCTGCCAAATACGACCAAGTATTATGGGGCTGGATAGCGACTCAAATTCGCTGCGACTTCCTTTTAATATGCAGCAAAATATTATAAACGAAGACTTGAAAAGAGAGAACCTTGAACCAACCAATCAGATTAGTTTCAAAATGCTTCCAGCATCAGGCATGCAGGTCAGTGGTGGGGCTAAATAATGCAAATGTGCATGGCCTCTCTAATTAAGGCATTCGTGAACCTAAAAATGGCATGGCCATTTATTTGGTGACAGTACTTCTACTCTCTGCTTTTTTTCTTTTCACTAAACATCTGGTCAAATTTCTGATAATGATACCTCCTCCATCATTTCCACAATGCTTTACAAGCTCACGACCAAAATGAGAGAGGTACTGTAGCAGGCCTTCAAGAACAAGTAAAGGTGGTGTTGGAACAGGTAATATATTTGAAGTTTGTTTCCGATAGCCGAAAAAGAGATTAAAATTTCCAGAAATCATCCCAAATGACTTGTGAACCAATCACAGGACAGCCATCATTAAAGATCCATTAATCCCAGGGCTCACAAACAAGATTGTGCCTTCCATTCCGTGTTAGATTGAATTAAACGGTTATCACTTGCAAGCATCTAATAACAATTTCTTTAATTTCCACTTTATAAAAAAACTCAGCCACCATGCAGAATATGAATGGTGAAGATTTTATTTAAATGCAGAAAGAAGATCACGTGCAATGGAAGTACATGATACTTGCTAGCCAGGCAAAAATACATTGATAACAAGGCTATAATACCAGTTTGAAATATTATTCTATAAATATAAAGCATCACCTTAATATAATTAATGCTCGATCGGGCCAGCAAATTAATAACTGTGTCTCCATCCTTGATAGCGGACTATAGTAAAAAACCCTTCTAATGTGTTCCTGCATGTCAAATAACAACATTCCAGTAATACTTGTAAACCTGAAATCCCAAAATGCTTATCAAAGTTTCAAACTGACAAGTACTGACACTAAAATCCTGACTAAAGAGCTGTCATTTTTTTGGCAAATTCAGAACAGGTTACACTATGTTTGACATGCATTTCCTATGATCAGGAGAGGCGTGTGATGGTCAATTGGTCAAGCAACATGGTCAATTGAATAATATAAATTCAGGAAGCGGCAAATCTAAAATCTAGGATACATTCAGAGATCCAGATGCAGCAATCACTCATACTGGAGATACGTAAAAAGTGTTACAGCAAGTGTCCTAAAGTTCACTCCCTGTACAGCCGTACATTAATAAATTTCTACATCCTATAGAAATAGTCAAGTCTAGAATAGCCAGAAAATGAAAGTTTCACAGGTATTGCGCTATACCTGCATCTGTCTTCTAACAACATCTAATGGTATGTCATAGTCTGCCCAAATAACGCAGCTAGAGCTCCACATGAAAGACAAACGCATCATGATGGACAGGTCTTTCATTGTCTCGTCCTCTTCCTTTTGACCGGACATTGCTGTCCATTGTTCTCTAATTTACACATGCAATTCTTTATTTTTATACAAGTATAATCACAACAACATTTTACAAAAACATATTCTTTAACTTGGTTCATAACCATGCAATTTCATCAATCACATAATAAAATCAAGACATCAACATAATATGGTTTCTGGTTCAGCTCTAGCATGCTTCTAGGGTTCAATGACAATAAGATTCTGCACATAGCAACATTCCAACACACTTTCATATAATTTCTTCAATCTCATATGCAGAAATTATGTCATTAGCACAGGCATAAATTATGTTTTGGTTCCAACGTTATTTAAGACTCTAACAAGGTCACAATCTATGCATTTCATTACATTAATATGTATTTTGTGCAGCCTTCATTATGGTTGGCCCTCCCCTAAGTTCATGCATTCAAAATCGTTCATGTTTCTTGAGTAAGGGTTGGTGCATTTTTTCATCCATCCTTTTGTTCTACTTAAGTTTGTTTATTTAGTCGAAATTTCTTGAGTTAAGGTGCAAGAACACTACCCTTTTTATTTTTGAGTTTTTTTTCCCTTCTCTTTTGTTTGAAATCTAGGGTAACAATCAACCAAGGGAAGGATATTGGTCTTTCCTCACATTTTTAGACAGTCCTAGTGTAAGGTTTGGTGGTTTCTTTTTCTTCTGTTCGATTTTCTTCCTCCCTTCTTCTGTTGTCCAGTCGGCCTGCTACACTCCCTCTCCTTCAATGTTTCAGTCATTAACCTAACTATCTAGCTCTCATTTTACTCAAACATTCAATGAAGGGGACATGTAACTGGATTTGTTTAGTTAGAAAAGAGAGAGGTCTGCTACAGTCTGCTATGGCCGGTTTTGGGGAAGAGGAAAGGTAACCTCTTCTTCCTCTCTTACATTTATACCCACTACCAGAAAATTGATAAATACAAACGGAAATACCGAGGAAATATTTTCGTCGGTAAATTTCCGAGGTATTTTACCGACGGAAATATTCCCTCGGTATATACCGATGGAATTACCGTGGGAAAAAAATTTAAAACAAAGCAAAAAAAATGAAGTGTCATTTTTACCAACGGAATCACCGACAGAATTACCGACGGAATATTTCGTCGGTAAAATCCTTCGGTGATTCCGTCGGTAAACTGTGAACACTGTTCATCATGTCAATTACAAAGGGAATCACCGATAGAATTTTCCATCGGTATTTTTCAGAGAGTGTTATTTGGCGGTTTTCTGAAAAAATTCAATTAATTTAAAATTTTTATTTAAATATTACAGACGGAATCACCGACGGATTGAAAAACCGTCGGTAATTGTTGGCGGTTTCTGAAAAAATTTTACGAAATTGAAAATTTAAATTAAATATTACCGATGGAATTACCGACAGAATAATTAAAAAATATTAATATTCAATTATCCGTCGGTAACGCGCCCCAATAACAAGCCTGAATCCCCTTATTTCACAAGAGACAGACTCATTTCTTCTCCTTATTATTCTTCTTCTTCTTGTTCTTCTTCTACTTCTTCTTCTTGTTCTTGTTCTTCTTCTTGTTCTTCTTCTTCACTATATGTAAAAAACATCAATATATATTTCTTTCTCTTCTTTTCTCTCCTCATCTCCTTCTCTTTTCCTTCATGCTTGGGTATATCTTCTTCTTCTTCTTCTTTCTTCTTTTATCCTCTTAGTTTATTTTTAATTAATATGCTTAACAAAATTTTTTCTTTCTCCTTAGCTTCACTTGCAACTACATTAAGGTAAGATTTTTCTTTTTTCTTCTTTTTTCATATTTTTTTCACTATATTTGTTTTTTATTTTATTTTTAATTGTTTTTGTTCTTAATAATTGTATAAATGTTGTTGTGAGATTTTTTTGTCATATGAGATCAATTTTTAGTTGATTTATTTATAGGATTTTTAAATTTTTAGCAATTGCAACTTTATTTTTTTCATATGAATTTTTTTAGTTGAATTTATTTTTTTGTTTTATTTATTTGTTGCAAATTTGTTTGAGTTGATTTTCTTATTCTTTTTTCCAAGCATTTTTGAGTATTTATTATACAGTGTTAATTTATGTTAATTTAATTATTTTATAATTTTATAAAATGAATTTTTTAAATATTTTTAAATAATTACCGACGAAATTTCCATCGGTAATTCCGTCGATAATAAAAAAATATTATTACTGAGGGATATACTGACGAAATGGAGCGGATAAATTTATTTTTTATTACCAATGAATTTACCGACGGAAAAAAAAAATTACCGACGAAAGATTCACCGACGGAGCATTTTCGTCGGTAAATTAATTACCGACGGAATATGTGTCTTACACTGACAGAAAAATTCCGTTGGTAAAACTGTTAAATCTTGTAGTGACCCCTCTTAAATAAAAAGGGATGTTTGGGTGCTGGTTGTAATGACTCGACTTTTTCAAGGCCAAAATCGATGAAATCTTTTTTGGGTTCGGTTCTAGATGTCTTTCACCATATCGATCATTCTATAGATTTATAATTGCATTCCATTTAATAACAAGACACAATCCACATAGGATCATGTAAATCGACATTCCCATAAAACGGATTCGCAATACACATGCCCATAATATTATATCTCCATACTCATAGGTTTACATTACATCATATTGACATACTTATAAATTCACATTCCTGTTCTAGTCTCGTTATCATCACGAGTTCATACAAGAGTGCTGAATGGTAAGATACACAACTAGTACTTTCGTTACCCTGACCCCATGTAATTTCACAACATAACATCCTCATAAAAAGAATACCATAAATGTATATTCATTCACATCATATCTACATGTTCGCACATACACATCCATGTTCCATTTCAATTTTTTCATTACAAGCCTTTACAAAAAAGGTTGGACGACTAATTGAGCAATTAACACGTCTGTTTATACAGAACTCATATCACCCATAATATGTGAATATATAATTCTTTTCAAAATGTGTGAGCCAAAATGGATTTCCTCACGCGCCATGTTGGTATGATATCCCTATTATAGCACAAGATAATTTCTAGCATTATAGGTAATTTAAAAACATAATAAAGAATATTAATGTTACATTTCATTCATGGACCAAAAGAGTATAATTCTTTCATTTTTCCTTTTGTAAATACCACCCTTAATAATTCATCAATTACCGAGGCTAGTTACAATACTCAAACCCGGTCAGCTATCTCAAATACCGTTAACTGAACTAACATTATTCTTTATTTAAAGCATAACAATCATAGCTCTTTCATATACTTCGTATATACAAAACATAGTACTTATGAACGCATCAAATTCTTGAAACTAACTCATAACTCCCAAATTAGGCTATTCTCTTAGGATGCCATTAGCCGGAGCTAATTATTGTTTATCCCGGTCATCTACTTGGGATGCCATTAGCCGAAGCTAATCATTTATTCATCCCAGTCATCCACTTGGGATGCCATTAGCTGAAGCTAATCATTTGTTCATCCTAGTCATCCACTTGGGATGCTATTAGCCGAAGTTAATCAGTTGTCAATCTCGGTCATCCACTTTGGATGCCATTAGCCGAAGATAATCATTAACCAATCGAATGTTCTAGAGGCGGTTTATGAAATTATTATAACAGGGTAATATCCTTTGAATTGCTCATTCAAACGATTCATAACAATTTGACATTCACTGTAACATAATAGTAGACCCTTCGTGATACTCGTATAGACATTCCGTAATAGTTTAACATTCAGTAAACACGATAATAGATCCTTTGTAATACACAAACAAATATTCCATAACAGTTTAACATTTAGTATAACACAACAATACACCCTACGTATTACTCATCCAACCGTTCATGACAGTTAATGTTCAATACAATACAATAATAGATCCCTCGTAATACTCATACAACCATTTATGATAATTAACATTCAGTATAACACAACAGTAGATCTTTCATAATACTCATACAACCATTCGTGACAATTTCATTCGTATAATACAACGGTAGATGATGCAACCGTATTATTTGATATTTTACCCACATTTACCTTGTGTTTTGCCTATGTTTTATACAAAAAATACCTTGATATTCTTTGTTTTATACTTTAAAGGCACTTTCGGATGAAAGATTAAAAAAGAAGTAAATTGAAGATAATTGATAGATTTGACCTCCAGTTGATGTTTTGTATAGAGCTTGAGCTCTAGAGGTTGAAATGAAGTGATTCTAGTGGCATTAGAAAGCTAACATCCGTACATTTCTACACATATAAGGAAAGAAAAATAAAAAGAGAAAGAGCATGGAAATTGCAGTCTTTAAAGTCAAATCTTGCATTTTGCCAATGTTGACCTTTGGCCATTTTGACTTAAATATCTTGAGCTACAAAAGTCCATTTGATGTAAACTTAATTTTTTTAGATTTCTTGCTCGAAGACCTATCAGCTTACCAAATGTCAGAAGAAAAGAAGCTCATATGAGAGAGATATGATTTTTCTAAGATGATATATGAATTCTGCTAACAAACATGTTTTGTGAAGAAACAAGTCCAAAGTACTTCTGAAAGCATCCAAACTGTCATCCAAGTCTTTATTTCAGCAATTGAGCTCCTCTAAGTTAAAAGTAAAAGCTTGAAGATTTTATGCAAGGCTATTTCTTTTTTTTTTTAAGGAAAATAGTTATTGAAAAGTTTAAATATAAATTGTCTACTTAGAAAAGGACTGTTTTGTAGAAAATGGATTAGGGTTTCCTAGGATATAAAAAAAAAGAGAGAAAGGAAAAGAGAGGACATCCAACCAAGAGAGAAAAAACACCCTTTTCCTCCAACATAACCCGAAATCATGCTTTTTTCTTTCTTTTTGATTAATTGTTCAGTGGACATGCAAGACTAAACTCTTTTTCTTGGTTATAAGGATACGAAAACCTTTGAATTTCAAGAACTGTGAGATTTATTTTACCTTTTTTTAGGTTATATGATGAATATGTTTGTTCTCCTATGCTTATTTTTCCTGTGATTGTTTATTTTAATTGCTAGAGCGAACTCTAATTTATTATTGTAGACAATCTATTGCTAAGTTTGATATCAAAACCAGAGTTGTGGTATATGAACTTGTGAAGCAACTGAGTTTAATAATTGTGGTGCATCTACATTATTAACCTTAGGGAGAGCATTTAAACAAATCAAACATAGACTGCGGACAATCATGCTGTTAAGATTAATCAATTTATCTAATTCTTAAGGCTGTCATTCAATTAAATTACTAGTGCCGACATTGTGGTTATTTGATGATTAGGGTTAATTATACGGCGAATCCGTTAATTAACTAATGTTAAGAAAGGAAAATATTCAGAATATAAAATTGATGTATCGTTTTAGTGATCAGTTCTGATTTTCATATGTGAATGTTTACTTGAAACCAAGGTTTGTTCTCTTGATAATTTTCTGATTTTATTTAATTTTGCTTGATAGTTTTTTGTTTTCTTTTACTTTAGCCTAGGTAACTTCCAAACCCCCCACATATCATTTAGTATAAAAATCTGACTTGAACCTTCCTCGTGGGATCGACTTCTTGCTCTATACTATCTTGTGTGTTGTGTTTTAAGTTAGGGTAATTAATTAGTGTGACCGCAACATCGCAATAAATTTTAGCGCCGTTGTCGGGGAAGTGATTTTAGTTGATTCTTGTGTTGTAATTGTTATTTTCTGTGATTGTTATTTATTTTTTTAAAAAAAGAGAAACAATTTTTTTTTCTTGCGGCGGTACTGTATAGTACGGTATAGTTACTATTCAAAACCAGATTTTTGGTGGAATTAGATCTAGGCCTTTTATTTCCTGAAGGGACACAACGTTTTGAATAGGACTAGCCCACCTTATCGAGGCCAAATTCCACTGTTTTCTAGGGTTTTTAGGCAGTTTTTGTTTTCTAGCGTAGGATTTTCATTCAATTTGCATTATTTTCAATCTCTTGTGTGGTTGGTTTCTTTTGAGTTTTCTTAACAATTTATGCTTGTAACCCGTTCTACTAATCAGAGACGAGTGCAAGTAGATCACGAAATACAAAACACTTTATGCAGGTTATGAAAGGAAGCTTGCGTCAACACCATGGTTGTTGCACGATAACAGACACTTAAAGAGCTCGATACTCCTAACATGGAGAATCAACTGTTGTGTATAAACATCGACAACAATGCCAATTTTGAGCTCAAGTCTGGTTTTATACATTTACTTCCAATATTCAATGGGCTTGTCAGAGAAGATCCTCATACTCATCTCATGGAGTTCCACATGGTTTGTGTTGGCATGAAACCAAATGGAGTTGACAAAAAACAGGTTAAGTTGAAAGCTTTTCCTTTCTCTTTAAAAGGGGTAGCAAAGACATGACTTTTCTTTGTTCTCTCAGGTTCCATTGGAACTTGGAATGACATGAAAGAGATTTTCTTGGAAAAGTATTTCCTAGCCTTTCGAGTTGCCAACATAAGGAATGAAATATGTGGGATTCAGCAATTTCATAGGGAGACACTCTCCGAGTATTGGGAAAGATTTGAGCAATTATGCATTCAATGCTCTCATCATCAGATACTCGATCAACTACTCATTAAATATTTCTATGAAGTGTTGATGCCTACTGACCACAATATCATTGATGCGGCAAATGGAGGGGAATTGGTAGATAAGACACCCGAGGCTGCATGCCAATTGATCTCAAATATGACAGCCAACTCCAAACAATTTGGCACGCGTGGAGACTTCCTAAGCAAACAAGTAAATGAGGTAAGTATTTCTAACCTTCAGAATACAGTTAATGATCTTACTTCTCTTGTGCGTTCTTTGACTTCTGAAAATGTAAACCAGGTGAAAGTTTGTAGCATATGCTCTTTACAAGGACATACCTCAGATATGTGCCCAACAATGTAAGAAGATTACTTTGAATAGGTTCATGCAGTAGATGAAGGATTCAACGGACAACCCCAGCGTAAATATGATCCCTTTTTCCAACACGTACAATCTCGGATGGAGAGATCATCCAAACTTACGCTATGGGAACCCACCTCAACAAGGTAATCAAGGCCGATAGTTCCATCCCCATGGATTTCAGCCCCAATAGAATTATTAAGTTAGACAGCCCCTTGCATTCACAAATTCCAATGTTATGGGGTCATCGAGTGATAATCTTCGTGAGATGATGAAAACTTTGGCTTCTAACATAGTGACCTTGCAAAAAAATGTCATGTCTTTTTAATAGGAAACAAGGTCAAGTATTCATAACTTAGTGAAGCAAATGAGGCAAGTAGCTTTAAGTGTTGGAAAATTGGAAGCACAAATGAATGAAAAGTTGCCTTTCCAAGCATTGAATCCAAAAGAGAATGTTAGTGTGATCACGTTGCGAAGTGGGAAAGAACTTGAAAAGAAAAGGTTAAAAAAAATTGAGATGGAGGAAGAAGAGGAGATAAAAACCAAATTGAGTATAAAGAAGAAACGTCCTCTTCCTCCACAAATTGAAAAAAAAACCAACACTCCAAAGGTAAGTCCTACTTCAATGAATTCTAGTTTTAAGATAATTCCCCTATTTCCTGTGAGTTCTTTTAGGTCGAAGAAAAAGGACAAAGGAAAAGAGATTTTAGAGATTTTCAAGAAAGTGGAGCTCAAGATTCCTTTGATTGATGTTATCAAGCAACTTTTGAAGTATGTCAAATTCTTGAAGGAGTTGTGTACTACCAAGAGAGCTTACAAGCTAAAAGGCCATGAAATGGTAAGTATGGGTGAAGTTGTATATGTTGTTCAAAAGAATATGTCTTTGAAGCAAAAATACCCAGGTATGTTTACTATCCCATGTGTTATTGGTAATGCTAGTTTTAAAAGGGCCTTATACGATTTAAATGCATCCATTAGTGTTATGCATAAACATGTTTATGATTCTTTTAGTCTAGAGCCTTTGAATAAAACTAGTATTGTAATACAACTTCTGGATCGTAGTTTGGTTTATCTACTTGGTGTGATAGAAGATGTCCTAGTCAAGATTGATAGTTTGGTTATTCCATGCGAATTTTATATTCTTAATATGGAACGTGATTCTTGTGATTCATCAAACAATACTCTTATATTGTTTGGGAAACCATTCTTGAAAACTGCCAATATGAAAATTGATTGTGGTAAGGATACTTTGTCCATGGAAGTAAGAGATGAAAAGATTGAATTTAATTTTCATGATGCAATGAGATATCCTTACAACAATGTTTATTCTATTACATGCTATGACCAAGTTGATAAGTGTGTACAACAAGTTTTTGATTTTGATTCCGAGGATGGATTAAGCGTAGCTTTGAGCTATGGGTATGATTTTACCGAGATAGAAGAGATGGAGAGGCACATATGTGTTCCCCAAAATGGGTACGAATCAGCATTGGCTTTGCAAGCTTTGCAAACCGTTCCCCATGGTAATGTCTTTGTTGATTTAATACTTTCACATAAAAAGCTTTTGCCATCTATTTTACCGACCCCTGAGTTAGAGTTGAAACCTTTACTTGATAATCTGAAGTATGTATTCATTGGAGACAACAATACACTTCTCTATATCATAGTAAAAGGTTTGACAAGTGCGCAAGAGAAAAAACTTGTGAAGTTGTTGTGCAATCACAAAACAACCATTGGATGAACTTTAGTTGACATCAAGGGCATTAGTCCCTTAATGTGTATGCATCACATACTATTGGAGGACAATACGAAACCAACGAGGGAAATGCAAAAAAGGTTAAATCTGCCTATGATAGAGGTAGTTGATTAGTACTTAAAAGTGCATTTTTATCAAGGTTTTATATCATCATTTTGCACTTAAAGTATCAATATCTCCTTAACTAGAGCATGTTTTATAATAACATGTCTAATAATATAAGATACCTTTAATTTATGGTAAATATTCATCTTAAATGCAGGCCAATAACATAAATTAAAGGATTGATTGATGAGTTTAACTACTGAAATTGAGAAGACAAAGAGAGGGCTAAACTTAGAAAAGATATGCTTGTTCAGTCCAAACTAGAACACCATTCGGTTATTGGATCATAATTGGAGCTCTGGAACTTGGATTTAGGTCTGGTTTATATGTATGGAAAGCTAAGACACAGGCCTATTTTGTAACAAGATTCAAAAGGACCGTTTTCAAGTTCAAAATGTAACAACAACAGAGACGTCAAAATCTGTCTTGTAGCCCAGACACTATTCAGTGTTCAACCCATTTCTCGAGTTCTAGAAGTCCAAATGCACTAGTTCTTATTTTGTTGGAAAGCTGAGACAATTTCCCAGAACTTTCATTGAGACTGTCTGCTCAAATTCTGATGTTAGCAATGACGTTTTGTTCAGACAAAAAGATAAGGATTTTCACCAAGTCAAGATGTGGCCACCCATTCAACAATTAGTCATCAAATCAATAGTTTTAAATTTTGGCCTATAAAAGGAGGCATTTTCCATGCATTTAGGCATCTTGGTTTTCAGATCAAGATCATGTTCTTGCTTTCTCTCTTTATATTTTTGAAATGCTTAAGTTTTGTTTATATTAATCTCTTGTTTATGCTTTTCATTTCCTTTCATTTACTTAGTTAACTTATATCTTATTTATGTTCTTATCTTGTTTATTTATGTTTCTCTCTTTCATTATATTTAGTTAACTTTATTATGTCAAGGTGAAAAGGTTACACTAATGGTGTAAGAATAAACATAATATAAACTCAACATAAACTTTAATGTTTGATGCTAACATGTTTTGTATTTTTTATCCTGTTCACTTTTAATACTTTGCTTGTTAAATGGTTAATCTAGATTTATGTTGTATAACCCTTGGTACAATAAATACTTGGCACTTTCATAGCCCAACTGTATGGTATAACCGACACATGTGCTATGAAAGGAACTTGATTTGTTGTTAACATAAGTTATAATCATGAATACCTTACAACATTTACAAGTACTAGCATTATTCGAAGAAGATAACTAATGTAATCATGTTAACAATTTATCCGATTGGAACCTCCTTTGTGTGTGGTTTCCAGTTGAGTAATAAAAAGAGTTTATACTATACTTGTTTAAAATACCATTAGTGGATCCTCTAACCTTGATAATTATTTTATCATTGTTTAATCCTTATATCAATATCACATTTCAAAGCTCTCTTCAACTCCTTTTCTATTATTATCTATTTCTTTATTTGTAGTTTATATAGTTAATAGTTAACCTCTCTGTGGTTCGACCTCGGTCTTGCCGGGTTATTTATTACTTCGACACTCCTACACTTGGGAGAAGACATCAACTCTTTGGTCGTGTCAGTAGTGAAAGCTGAAATTTTGAAACGATTAGATGCAAGAGTAATTTACCCCATCACGGATAGTAAATGGGCGGTGCCCATCCATGTGGTCCCCAAAAGGACTGGAATCACATTGGTAAAGAACAAAAAGGATGAACTCATTCCTACTCACATCTCAAGTGGTTGGAGAATGTGTGTTGATTATAGAAAGCTTAATCTTTCTACACGCAAAGATCATTTCCCATACCATTCATGGACCAAATACTTGAATGCCTGGCAGGTAAGTCTTTTTATTACTTTCTTGATGCATGTAGTGGAAATACTCAGATTGTTATTAATCCTGAAGATCAAGAAAAGACTACATTTATATGTCTATTTGGTACATATGCATATAAAAGAATGCCCTTTGGTCTCTGTAATGCACCAACAACTTTTTAAAGATGCATGATGAGTATTTTTTCTGACTATGTTGAAAGAATAATTGAGGTTTTCATGGATGATTTCAAGGTGTATGGTGATTCTTTTGATAAGTGTTTAAAAATTTTATCTTTGGTCTTGAAAAGATGCTTTGAAACTAATCTTGTCTTGAACTATGAAAAATATTATTTTAAGGTAGAACAAAGAATAGTTCTTGGGCATGTTGTGTCTTCGCGTGGATTAGAAGTTGATAACGTTAAAATAGATGTCATTTCATCATTGCCTTACCCCTAATATGTGAGGGAAGTTTGTTCTTTTCTGGGCCATGCAGGTTTCTATTGATGCTTTATCAAAGATTTTTCGATGATTATAGCACCCTTGTGTAAATTATTAGCCAAAGAAGTGGATTTTGTGCTTGATCAAGCATGTAAAGATGCTCATAATAAGCTTAAAAGGCGTGTCACATCTGCCTCTATCATCCAACCGCCAAATTAGGATGAACCTTTCGAGATAATGTGCGATGCGAGTGATTATGCGATAGGAGTTGTGCTTGGGCAAATAATAGGGAAGAGTTTCCATATTATCTCATATGCCTCCTGAATGTTGGACGAAGCGCAATGCAATTACTATACAACTGAAAAGGAACCTTTTGCAGTGGTGTTTGCTCTTGAAAAATTCAAGTCATATCTACTGTTGCGATGTCGCTGTCGTACAAATTAATTACCCTAGCTTAAACAAACAAGATAGTATAAAGCAATCAAGGGGTCGATCCCATGAGGAAGTTATCTATGTTATGCTATAGTAAACAAAAAGAAACAATTAATGCTAAATCAAAGAAAACCAAAATTTATCAAGAAAAATAAATCTTGGTCGTAAGTAAACGTCCACCAACAGAAATTTGATCATGGAAACAAAATGTCAATTTATACTATGAATATTTATCTTTTCTAATGTTGATTAGTTAACAGATCTGTTGTATAACTAATCATAACCATCAAACAACCACAAAGTGTGCACTAGTAATTTAATTCAATGGCAGCCTTAAGAACTAGATGAGTTGATTAACCTAGACAACATAATTGTCCGCAGTCAATGTTTGATTTGATCAATCAAATGTTATTCCTACGATTATTAATCTGGATCCGCCACAATTATTAATCTCAGTTGCTTCACAAGTTTATATACCATAACTCCAATTTTGATAACAAACTTAGCAATAGATTGTTCACAATAATAACTTAGAGTCTGTTCTAGCAATTAAAATAAACAATCATAAGAAATAAGCATAGGAGAACAAACATATTCATTCTCATATAAACTAAAAATAAAAAGATAAAATAAATCTCACAGTTTTTGAAATTCGAAGGTTTCTATGTCCTTGCAACCAAGAAAAAAAGTTTAGCCTTGCATGTCTACTGAACAACTAATAAAAAAGAAAGAAGAAAACATGATTTCGGGTTCTATTAGAGGAATGTGCATTTTTCTTCTCTTTGTTGGCCGTCCTCTCTTTTCCTTTCCCTCTTTCTTCTTTATATCCTAGGAAACCTTAATCCCTTTTCTAAAAAATAGTCATTTTCTAAGTAGACAATTTACATTTATGCCTTTCAATAACTATTTTCCTAAAAAAAGAGAAATAGCCTTGTATAAAATCTTCAAGCTTTGACTTTTGACTTAGAGGAGTTAAATTTCTGAAATAAATACTTGGATGATGGTTTGGATGCTTTGAGAGGTACTTTGGACTTGTTTCTTCACAAAACCTGTCTATTGGCAGAATTCATGTGTCATCTTAGCAAAATCATATCTCTCTCCTATTAGCTCTTTTTCTACTGAAATTTGGTATGCTAATAGGTCATTGAGTCATGAATCCAACACAATTAAGTGTGCATCAAATGGACTTTTGTAGCTCAAGATATTCAAGTCAGAATGACCGAAGGTCAATACTAGTAAAATGCAAGATTTGACTTTGAAGGTTGCGATTTCCATGCTCTTTCTCTTTTTATTTTTCTTTTCTTGCCTTATATTTATAGAAAGGTATGCATGCTAGCTTCTAATGCCACTAGAATCACTTCATTTCGACCTCTATAGCTCAAGCTTTGCACATAACATCGATTGGAGGTCAAATCTGTCAATTATCTTCAATTTACTTCTTTTTTAATCTTTTATCCAAAAGTGCCTTCAAAACATAAAATAAAGAATATCAAGGTATTTTATGTATAAAACATAGGCAAAAAACTAGGTAAATGTGGGTAAAACTATCAAATAATATGGTTGCATCAAATACTCCCACACTTAGCTCTTGCTCGTCCTCGAGAAAGGATAAATAAAATCAAACTTAAACTAAATTGATAAAATAGCTATGAACAATCTTTTAATCTCCTATCAATGTCCAAGAATATATGCATTATAAACAAGAATACAATAAAAAAGGATATAAAATATAGATTTTCATGAATTCATTTACATGTAAACATCAAAACTCAATTAATCGTTGGGATTTAAATGAAATCTATGCCATGCCAAAGTGATAGGTCCTCTCATTGATATACACTCCAATGCTCACATGTTTAGGGCTAATGTATTTAAATCTCTCAAATTCAATCAACAAATATGTTCTACCATAAGCCTGCTCTTCAATCTCATCTCCATTACTAAAATATTACAAGCAATGCATGAATCAAAAGGTCTTACTTTTTGGTTGTAATGGGGCTAAGGTTAAGGTGAGGTAAAATAAAGGAAAAGAAAAGGGTAAAACCAAAGGAAGTAGAGCATTACAAAAAAAGATTTTTGAAAGAAGATATTCCATCAAAACACATAAATTTTCCATCTTTAAGCACTAATACTTAACTTCATTTGATTTCAAACTCCATCAATATAAAATGTTTAGAACACAAATGAACACTTTTTTCTTTTCTATTCTTTTTCTTTCTTTCTTTCACCTTTGGCAACTTTGCCTATCTTTTCATCAAGCATCACTTTTTTTTTTTCACATAATTTTCAACCATGATCCATTAGATATCAACAAGTATATGCTCTACTAATCCTTGGCCAGGGAAAAAGGAAAACATATAAAAAGTTAAGGCTTACACATCGGTAAAGAAAAGAAAAGATAAACAAGCTCAAAATGGGCTCACTAAGGATTATATGCTTTAGGTTGGCTTTTTGGCTCAAGTGGTTAAAATTCCTAATGCCTTTATCATCTTCATGTACATATGTAATGTGAATGTAATCTCAACAAGATATGAAGCAAGTTCTAGAGATACATATCATTGAAAGAATGCATAATCAAAGAATATAATGTTGAAGGCTCAAAAGCTTACATTGGTATAACACTATAAAGTCAACATGACATATTTTTAAAGTCAATCCCTAGACCAATTAAATGTTAAAACTTGCACGCACATTCATTCATTCGATTTATATCGTCATCTATCTCAAATAATTCTCATACATAATACTCATATTCTCATAAACCAACAGGAGTTCAAAAAGTTCAAACATAGATTTTTTTTGACGCAACAAAGAAAGTCAAAATTCTCTCAATACCATTACACTTTAAACACAACATTGTCCTCAATGTTGAAATAAAAGAAAAGGAATATAAGAGAATGATAAAAATAAAATAAAATGAGAAAAATAAAAGATAAGAGAAAAAGAAAGCAAATCTGATTTTTTTTCTTTTTGTGCTGGGTTGCCCCCCAGTAAACGCTTTTGTTTATGTCATTGGCTCAACACATCGCATGTTCATGCTTCATATATTGGTTCAACTAACTCCATAAAAGCAGTGAGTTCTGCCATCCAACCTTTATAAAAAGGTTTCAATCGATGTTCATTGACCTTGAGCACTTTGTTTGTTTCTAAACTTGTAATTTCAACTGCACCATAAGAAAAAAAAATTAGAAACAACAAAGGGTCTAATCCAATGAGAGTACAATTTTCTAGGAAAAAGTTTCAAACGTGAACGATAAAGAAGGGCTTTGTCTTCAACTTCAAAGTCTTTTCTTGTAATCATTCAGTCATAAAGACTCTTGGTCTTTTCTTTGTAAATCCTTACAGTCTCGTAAGCATCATTCTGTATCTCTTCCAGCTCTTGCAATTGCAATTTCCTTGTAATCCCAGCAGCATCATAATCCAAGTTACATTGTTTAATGGCTCAAAAAGCTTTGTGTTCAAGCTTCACTGATAGATGACATGTTTTTTTCATAAATCATCCTATAAGGTAACATTCCTATAGGTGATTTATAAGCAATTCGATAAGCCCAAAGTGCATCACCAAGTCGCAGACTCCAATCTCGTTGATTAAATTGCACTGTTTTCTCCAAAATGGACTTGATTTCTCGATTTGAAATTTCAGCTTTCATTACCTCTATTATAGGCAGATTCAACCTTTTTTGCATTTCCCTTGTTGGTTTCGGATTGTTCTCCAATAGCATGTGATGCATACACATCGAGGGACTAATGCCCTTGATGTGGGCTAAAGTACTTCCAATAACTGTTTTGTGATCGCTTAACAACTTCACAAGTTTTTCCTCTTGCACATTTGTCAAACCTTTTTTTTTAATATCAAATGTAAGAAATATTATAGATCAAATGAAACAAGGTTGGAGACTAGCAATTCAAGATTACATGCATGTACAACCTAAAGAGAATAAACAAAAAAGGGAACAAGCTCTCAAGATGGACATATATGATTTACAACAAAAAAGGGAACATGCTCCCTGGACAAAGATGGTAGACCAAACGAGCCTAACAAAATCTGCAATCATTTGCAAAACCAACAGAGAACTCCTGGAATATAAGATAACATCCATTGCAGCCACGCTGCAAATAACACAAAAAGACCAGCAGCAAATGAGTCAATGACCAGCCTATCATTCAAAAAGGAATCCCAGCATGATAGGAAAACATTCACCAGCAGCAGACCCCCAGCAGACATCAACTTCATCAAAAAAAACCAGATGCAGAACATAGCTAGCAGCAGCGAAGTAATGCCCAACAGACAGTTGAATTGCATCATGTAGAAGAGTTACAAAACAGCCATAGGAAGCACCTTATACCCATCAACCTCTACAAGTAGACAATCAACCTACAACAGGGGATAAAGGAGGAAAATGCACAACACCAACAACAAGATACATTGCTGCAAAGAGGCAGCTCCAAACCTTCTAGAAGTTGCACCAACCAAGCTGTATAGAGCAACAACATAAAGTCAGGGGAGAGGAGCCACCCTTTAGCTCTGGCAACCCAACAGACCAGCAGTACGAACCAACCCGCAACCAATAGCAGCAACATAATTCCAGCCAGCTTCGAGAAGTATAACACATCAAGCTATAAAATAGCAGCAACACCAGCCATTCCAGCAACAAAGAGAGGGACAACAGCAAAAAGAGGTAGCAAACAAACCTGCATATAACAACAATAAACAAACTAACAATCCAGCTACAAAGAGCATGGCATAACCAAGTTGCGCAATGTAGCTACACAAAGCTAGAAAGTGGAGCTAATAGACCACATCCATTCTAACAAATCACATCTACACTACAGTAGTGGCCAAGTTGTCACCGAAAACATGCTCCATCAAGCTCCTCTATTGCAAGCAACCATGGGGAAAGGCTTGACCTACAATGCAGTAGACAACAACAAACCAGTAGACCTAATCGACTTGACTTTCCTCCAATAGCTATGCAGCAACAAAGTAGAAGCAAACCAACAGAGCAACACCAGCAAGCAGACTAGGCTGCAAACAATAGTAACAAAAAACCCCGAGTGAGGAGAAAGAGCTTTTAGTCAGCTGCAGCTAGAGAGAGAATCTAGAGAGAGATGCTCTCCTTGATTTTGAATTTTTCTCCTCTTGATGGCGCTCTGCAGCTCCTGCGTACCCGATTGAAGCCTCTTTCTTCCTTGGCCACTTTTATCGCCATCTATGGCAAGTGATCAGCGTCTCTCCTCTATTCGATTCATCAGAATCGAACTCATGCAGAGACTATGTGCCATCTGGCTTTGTTTTTGGCATCTGAAGCTCTTTATGTATCCGATCCCCATTTTCTCAAGCAGTATTCAAATACTTGATCTAGGGTTGTGCGATCTCCCAACCCTCATAAGTGTGCTCTGGTAGCAGCTATTTTTGATATTGGCCATTTGGTTGATACTCCTCCCACCCTTGAAGGTGCCTCTAGCGGTGGTTCGTTGGTCTCTACCATGGCTCTTGTCGCTGCTTACATCTACGAGATCTTTTGTTCACCCAGCCTCTCCGCCAAATCAGGTACACTCTCTGTATCAATTATTGGGCTTTTGCGTCACTAGGCTCCCTGATCTAGGAGTGTACTTCTGGTTTTGAGGCCAGCCTCCTGTGACGCCTGTCTTCTTGGCTGTGTTATGTTGCAATCTTGGATATGTTGGGCTTATGTAGTTATCTGGTAGCAGTGGCTACTTTTGTTTGCAGTGTTTGTTTACTCCTTCACTGCTTAGCTTATCACTAGGAAATTTTGGCTGTTGGAGGGTGCCTCCTCGTTTTGGATGTTTGTTGTTCCTGGCGCTCTTGCTCCAGTTCTGTGCCATATGGTTTTCTCCTGCTACGATGTAGCTCTATGTATTGCTGTGATTTGTAGATTAGATTGCAGGGTGTTGTCCTGTGTCCTGTTTGGTTGTGTGCCTTGAGTGGTCTGCTGGACATGACCTTGAACCCTGTTTTTGCTGAAGATGCTGCTAGCTTTCCTTCTGCAGGTTAGTTAGCTTGTTGCTGCTATATACAGCATAGTATGTTGTGCTCTTGAAGCTGGCTGGAATTATGGTTAGCTAGGGTTGCTTTCTCTGGCTTGTCACTCCGGGCTTCATGTCATACGCTTTCAAGTTTTGTGGATGCTTGTGCTGATTGGCCCTCTTGGGGCTAGTCTTGGTTGCTACTCTATGTAGCTTTGTATGTTGTTCGTTGTACTGCCACTCAGAGGACTGCTGGAGTGGGCCTCTCCACTGTGTTCCAGTGGAGGTTATCGCATGCAACTAGCACTATTCTCTAGTGGGGCTGTGCTGGCTTACTCTGTGGATTGTTCCCAGTTGCTGGTACTGATTGTAACTGCAATGATATTTGTCTTCCGGTGTTAAGGGATATGCTTAGTGGATCTATTGTTTTTCGGTGGTGTGAGCTATCTGTTGGGATATTGGTAAACCATTGTTAGGTTTCTTCATCCTTTGCTCTTACTGATTGATTTAGGTGGAGTCTCTTTGCTGGACATCTCTGTACGATTTCTGGTTAATGACCATCTGGTTGGTTCTGCTCCCACCATGAGTTGCTGGTTGCTATGGCTACTCTGTTTGTGTGCTTCTTGGGTGTGAATTTGGATTTGTATGGAGTCCTGCTGTGAAGGATCTCCATCCCTGTTGTGGGGTCCTGTTTGGCCTGCTGTTCGGATGCTGCTCCTTGCAGCTTAGTTTGATGGACTCTGTCGTTGGTATGATATGGGTTGCATGGGTGCTAATATAGTGCTGGTTTGCAAACCTGTGTTTACTGGCTAGGTCTCTAGCTGCTTCTGGTTGCTGGATGTAGGGCATTGCTTGGGACTCGTTTGGGTAAGGCTCTCTCCCCTTGCCCAAAACCTATGCCTCTTGTCTCCTTGGTTCTTCTGCAGGTCTGATTTGATTGACCTCCCTCAATAGCTGCTATGGATACCAACCGTTCGGGTGAGGCTCTCTCCCCTCATGGTTGGGCTGCTGATGTAGTGTTCATTGCTCTGGAGTTGGTTGCTGCTATATGCCGCTTGGTATGCTGTGCTTCTTGAAGCTAGCGGGTCTAATGGTTTGCTAGAGCTGCTATGTTCTTCTCTGGCTCGTTTCTGTTGTTTGTCCTTTCGCTAGCTTTAGTTGGTGGAGGGTTGGTCTCAATTTATGCTGTCTTAAATTGGAGATATAATGACAGCGTGGCTTTTGCTTGTGTGCTTTGTCACTCTTATGTTTGTCTGCTGCTGCCTTGGTTGTAGGTGGAAATGTTAGCTCTTGATCGTTGCTATGGCTCTCAACCGTTTGGGTGAGGCTCTCTCCCCTCATAGTTGGGCTTCTGATTACTCTGCTATTGTCGGGTTTTGGGTCTCCAAGTTTGCTAGTGGGGATCAGTCAGGGTGAGGCTCTCTCCCCATTTGATTGATCTTGTCTGTCTGTAATGGGGATCAATTTGGGTGAGGCTCTCTCCCTAATGTTTTGATCTTCCCGTTCCTGGATGCACAATCCTTGTGGCATTGGAGTGCTGGAAGCCATGCCTCGTTAGGGCATCGTTGTTAGCTTGCTGCTGCTTGATAGCTCAGGGCTGGCTGCTGCTGATGTGCTAGAACAGGCTGCTGCTGCTGGGGTCTGTTGTTGTAGTTTTGCTCCTCGTCTCAGCTACTGTAGTGCCGTCTGCTGGGTTGGAAGGAGTTTCGCTGCTGGTTCGGGTCTCCTAACTGATGTTTTCATTGTATGCTAGTTTTGTTTTGCCTTATGGCTTTGATGCTTGTTCAAGGGAGCCTGTTCCCTTTGATTCTGTCGTTCCAAGGAGTCTGTTCCCTTAGTTACCCTGTTTAGCAAGCTTGTCTCGCTTATGGTTTGTACAAGGGAGTCTGTTCCCTTTGCCTTCTGTTCAGCAAGCTTTTCTTGCTTTTGTTTTGGTTAAGGGACTTTGTTCCCCTTTCCCTGTATTGCTGGTCTCCAGCGTATTTTTGATCTATAATATTCTTACATTTGATAAAAAAAAAAACCCCCGAGTGAGAGGCCAACTCCATCAAACAGCCAGGGTCGAACCCCTGAGGCCCTTCCACATAGCAGGATGAAGAGACTAAGTCGAACAACATCCCAACAGTAAGCAAAGCAGTAACACAAAACAAGAGTAGGAAACCATCTATGATGTCTACCTTGCGCAGGCTCCCTCAAGTGATATAGGAGCAAGAACAACACTACAAAAGCAGGCCACAACAGATCTAGGCCGCAATAATGGCAGACACAACCACAAACCAGCCATAACAACCAGGCACTCAACAAACATGTCAAAAACCAAACGGCACAACCAACAAGAAGGTTGGATACATAATGCTTCATAAGGGAAAACACCCTATGATGTTGTAGAGGGTGGTTAAACCCTCTAAAAGTCCAGCTAAGTATACATTATCGAGTGGGAGAGGTAGGAGTTGGCCTACAGCTTCTAGATCTAAGGAGATCATGGTGTTGAACAGTACCTGAATAAGGAAGACACCCATCAAATTGGCCATCTCCAAAATAATCCTCAGCGGAGCAGATCAACACCAACAAATGCTTCATAGAAACACTCGAACCGATGCATCCACCAGACCCTAAGGATAGGGTTGAGATGGAATGATTTGGGTTTGCTCTATCTAATTCGGGAGGAGCCACATATTCTTTAGCAAAATCCCTATCATTGGAATCTTCAATCCAAACACTTGTTAGGGTTTCAAGGGAAACACTTCGCACGCTTTTTGTTTGCTTTCGATTGGAAAGAAATAAAGATGTCAATTTTGGACTGGCCATGGGAGGAGCGAAGAAAGGAACTCATGAAGCTCAACAATAGAAGGATGACCATGAGGAGAAACTTCGGGTGAAGGAGAGCATCTCTCTCTAAATTCTCTATATCCGGCGCTAACTGACTCCACTTGTTAAACCTTTTGCTATGATAACAGGAAGTGTATTGTTGTCGCCAATGAATACATACTTCAAATTATCGGGTAAAGGTTTCAATTCTAACTCGAGGGCCTGTAAAATAGATGGCAAAAGCTTTTTATGTGAAAGCATTAAATCAACAAAGACATTACCATAGGGAATAATTTGCAAAGCTTGCAAAGCCAATGCTGATTCGTGCACGTTTTGGGGAACACATATATGCCTCTCAATTTTGTAATAGGGACATCACACAATCCAAGTGCATAGGAAAACCGTTCCACGGGTTCACATATTTTGAAAGGTGTTATGTAATAGTATGTCCTAGGTGTTATGTTAAATATTTTCCATTTGGCGCTTTTGTAAAGACTTGTAATGAAAACTGTAATGGAACACAAATGTGGATTTATGAACATGTAGATACGATGTCATGAATATATTTATGTGGCACTCTTTTTTATGAGGATGTTGTGTGATGCAACCATATTATTTGATAGTTTCACCCATATTTAACTAGTGTTTTGCCTATGATTTATATATAAAATACCTTGATATTCTTTGTTTTATTTTTTGAAGGAACTTTTGGATGAAAGATGCAAAAAGGAGTAAATTGGAGGTAATTGATAGATTTGACCTTCAGTCGATGTTTTGTGTAGAACGTGAGCTCTAAAGGTCAAATTGAAGTGATTCTAGTGGCATTAAAAAGCTAACATCTATACCTTTCTAGATATCTAAGGTAAGAAAATAAAACAAGGAAAAGCATGGAAATCGCAGCCTTCAAAGTCAAATTTCACAATCTACCAATGTTGACCTTTGGTCTTCCAACTTGAATATCTGGAGCTACAAAAGTCCAATTGATGCAAAATCAATTTTTTTTGGATTCCTAACTCAAAGGCCTATCAACGCTCCAAATTTCAGCAAAAAAAATGTTATATGAAGGAGATACGAGTTTTCAAAGATGACAGCTGAATTATATTAGAAAACAGGTTTCGTGAAGAAACGAGTCCAAATTACGTTCCGAAGCATCTCAACCGATATCCAAGTTTTTATTTCAGCAATTTAGCTCCTCTAAGTCAAAGCTTGAAGATTTCATGCAAGGCTATTTCTCTTTTTTTAGGAATATAGTTATTGAAGTACTTAATTATAAATTGTCTATTTAAGGGATGACTAATTTGGAAAATAGAGACTAGGATTACCTAGGATATAAAAAGAATGAGAGAAGAGAAGGGGGGCAGCTAGCCAAGAGGAGAAAAACACTCCCATCCTCTAAGAAACCTGAAATCATGCATTCCTCCTTTTTGATTAGTTGTTTAACAAACATGAAAGGCTAAACTCGTTTTTCTTGGTTGCAAGGACACGGAAACCTTCGGATTTCAAGAACTGTGAGATTTATTTTACTTTTTCTTTTCAGTTTATATGATGAATATGTTTGTTTTCCTATGTTTATTTTTTCTATGATTGTTTATTTTAATTGCTAGAGTGGACTCTAAGTTATTATTGTAGACAATCCATTGCTAAGTTTAATATCAAAACCGGAGTTGTGGTATATGAACTTGTGAAGCAACCGAGTTTAATAATTGTGGCAGATCTACATTACTTATCTTAGAGAGAACATTCAATCAAATCAAACATAGACCACGGACATTTATGTTTTCTTGATTAATCAACTTATCTAGTTCTTAAGGCTGCCATTGAATTAAATTATTAGTGTGGACACTGTGATTGTTTGATGGTTAGGATTAGTTATACAGTGGATCCGTTAACTAACCAATGTTAAGAAGAGATAAATATTCAGAATATAAATTGATGTTTTGTTTCCATGAGCAGTTCTGATTTCTGTAGGTGGATGTGTGCTTGCGACCAAGGTTTTTTTCTCTTGATAATTTTCTGATTTTATTAAATTTTGTTTGATAGTTTTTTGTTTTCTTTTGTATTAGCCTAGATAACATCCAACCCCCCCCAAATTGCATATCATCTAGCATAAAAATCTGACTTCAACCTTCTTTGTGGGATCGACCCCTTGCTTGCTATATACTATCTTGTGTGTTGTGTTTGAAGCTAGGATAATTAATTTGTGCGACCACGACATCGCAACATTGTGTTGTGAATTCACATAAGGATCGTACAAAAGAAAGTACTAGTTATGTAAAATTATTGTTTGACACTCATGTATAAACTCATGTTGATGTAATGTAAATGTAGGAATATAAAAATATAATATTATGGCATGTGTATTGAGTATTCATGAGAGTGTTGATTTACAAAAACTATATATGTTGATGTCATGATAAGGAAGGGAACCTAATTACTAATTCGTGGAATGTTACTATGAAAAGTATCGAGAACTTAAAAAAAATAAAAGAATAAAAAAATTCCACTGATTTTGGCTTTGAAAAAGCCAGGTCCTTACATAGGGTGATGCGATCCAAGCACCAAAAGATCCATTGAGGTTCCGGTTGGTCCAGTTACAAGGCTTAAAGCTAAGAGGTTCAAAGAGACTTTTAATAGACTTCTTTAAGATACATGGGCTAAGGTGGACTCTAAGAGGATATTAAATAATAAAGAGCAAGTCGTGATTAATCTCTTGTTCAAGAGAGGCTTGTTGATGGAACCAAGACCATTACATAAGGATTGAGAGAAGAAGACTAGATTTGGACTGTTTGTCCTTTTGCTACCTTGTTAATCATAACTGGAGCTACATGCCGCATTTTGAGGTGATTCCAGTTCAGCTGGAAACTAGACTTTCATACATTTCATATATTTCCAATGGTATATGTCACGCCTTCTAATTCTTTAAGACAAGAGAAAACCATCTGTTTGAAGTTGGGCTTTGCTACTGCCAAACAGAATGCGGAAATAATCGAACATGTCTTATTAAATTAGTTGGGCTATTAAAATTTCTTTATTTTATGAGGAAACACTTGTTTGGGTTTTAGACTTGTTTATTCTATTTATTTTAATTAGTTTGATCTAGTTTTAGCTTGGGTTGATTATTATTTAAATTGGGTTTATATGTGACTCATTAGGGAAACTAGGGTTTTTGGCTTGGAGTATAAATACTCTTGAGAATAATTTTCAGCACACTTTTTTCTGGCTAATAATATTCTGATTTTTGTCAACCTTTGGTTGTCAAACTTGTTCTTGATTGAACTTTTAATTCTTTAAAGAATTGACTAATCTTTATTGTGAATTATACTATTTTTGCTCATCTCCAGGTGTAGGCGTTGTGATTGGGTTGGTTTATAGTTTTGTTGCCTTGGAGCAGGTCTTTCATTGTGACAAGCTCGTCCTATTTTCAGCAAACTTAGATTAGATAGATCTTGGGTTCGTGAATTTCATACAATTCTACTAGGGTCTGCATCATAGAGAGAGATGGGTTGATGACTAAAAACATGGAAGGAAGAGAAGTGTAGCAGACCGGCTGGACAATAAGTAAAGGAAGGAAGAAACCGAATAGAAAAAGAAGAATAGACCACCAAATCCCTTCCTAAAGTTGTTGAAAACCGTGAGGTATGAACCAAAACCCTTCTCCACCTATTCTTGTGACTTTGAAACCAAAAGGAAGAAGAAAACCTCAAGTAAATGACCTAGGATTCTTACACCAGTTGCTAAGGAAAACTAGACTAGGAAGACGGATGGAAATGGGGCTGAATAGGGGACCTAATTCCAAAACATTCAACAAGAGAAATACATAAATTGGAATGAATAAACTTGAAAGAGGGCCGACCATAGTTGAAGGGCTAGACATAATGTGTTTGTGTGATGAATTACATAATAATGACCTTGTTGAACTCCTAAGAAAATGTTTAAACTAAAACAGAATGTATGTGGATTATTAGTGCCTTGATGTTTCATATATGATGGATGAACTTACATGAAATGTGAAACAAAATGATAAAGTGCATGGAATGTGATCTTATGAATTCCTAGAAATATATGTATGCTGGAACATAAATTATAGTGATGATAATGCTCTGATTGTTTTTTTGTGAGATTGATGGAATTACATGAACACAGATCAAATGAATAAAAACATGGTTGTGACAAATTGTTGTGAATATACTTGCGAAAATGAGATAGAATGAGTGTATGTGCAGAATTGTACTGTTGTTAAACCCTTAGGAGCATGTTAAGCTGAAACGAAAATCATCCCATAATAATGTGTTGATCTTGTTTATGGGATGAATGAATTTGTATAATTAGAAGTAGTAGTAAGGAGAACCTAGATCAAATATGTAAGTTGGGTTTGGGTTGTGCATTATTGATGCCTCGTGATAGAGAGTTAATGTGGTTGTTGTCGGTATGTGTGCAAGTCTTGGTTAGGAAGTGTTACAAAGGAGAAAAGCATTGCGTAAATCTTATGCATAGCCCAGGAGGAAGCAAAACCAGAAAAGACTCACTTTGTCACTGACGATTTTTGAATCGGTACTGACTTAGCTTGTGTTGATGATTACTGAGTCGGCACTGACTCATTTTTGTCAATGATTCTTGCGTCAGCAGTTGCCTATATGCGCTGACGATTTCAGCGTCAGCTGTAGAACGGAGTTGTGTTGACGATTTCAACAATTCCTGTGTTAGCAGAAGTCTATGTGCATTGGTGATTTCAGCGTTAGCTATAGAACTGGGTTGCATTGATGATTTCTAAGTTAGTAGCGACTCAGTTTTCATAAACGATTCTTAAGTCAACAGTAGTCTATATTCATTAATGATTTCAGCGTCAGCCATAGAACTGGGTTCTGTTGACTATTTCTGAGTCGGCAGTGACTCAGTTTTTATCAACGATTCATGCATCAGCAGTAACCTATGTACGTTGATGATTTCAACATCAGCAGTAGAATTGGGTTACATTGACGATTTCTAAGTCAGCAGCGACTCAATTTTCATCAATGATTCCTGCGTCAGCTGTAGCCTATGTGTGTTGATGATTTCAACATCAGTCGTAGAACTAGCTTACGTTGATAATTTCTAAGTCGGCAACAACTTAGTTTTCATCAACGATTTCTGAGTAAGCAGTAGACTAAGTACGATGATGATTTCATGCACCAACCGCATGATTGGATTTCGCTGTCGAATCCAGAGTAACTAGCAAGTGAGTTTTCGCTACTGAATCCTATATCACCAGTGAATCAATTTTCGTTGTCGAATCCTATGTCGCCAATGAATCGGTTTTTGCTTTTGAATCCCAAGTCTCTGTTTTTATTGTTGAATTTGGAGTCACTGGCGAATCGGTTTTCACTACTGAATGTTATGTCACGTGTCACCAGCGAATCAGTTTCGTTGTTGAATCTTGTATCACCTGCGAATTAGTTTCGCTGTCGAATTCTACATCACCAGCGATTCAGCTTTCGCTAACAATTTTCTACGACAGACTTCCATGTCAGAAATGATGTAAATGCTTGTAACGATTTTATTGTATGATTGTGTAATATGTGGAATACTTGAATGTGAACATGTGTATTTTTGGAATAAGTATGGTGACGAGTTATGTGATTATCAAATGCAAATGTATTGATTTGTGATCATTAATGTGTTAGGTGGTGCGACCGGGATCGGACCTGCAACCAGACAAGGACACCCTATGAGAAGAACAAGTAGGTGGCTTCCACCCCTTCTAGCATAACATTAATTCCTCGAAGTGAATTTATTATGAAGGGCCTTTTATTGTGTTATAACTAGTACTAAACTATTTGGAATGTTGTGCGGATATCACGAAGGATCTACTATTGTGATATAGTCAATGCTATTCTATTTTAGAATGTTCGTAAGAGTATTATGAAGGATCTACTATTGCGTTATAAGGAATGTTGAATTGATACGAAACATTTGTATAAGTATTATGAATGATCTACTATTGTGATATAATGAATGTTAAATTGTTATAAAATGGTTGTACGACTACTATAAAAGATTTTTATTGTGTTATAATGAATGTTATTCTATTTTGGAATGTTTGTACAAGTATTACGAAGGATCTACTATTGTGTTATAAGGAATGTTAAATTGATATGAAACGTTTGTATGAGTATTATGAATGATCTACTGTTGCGAAGTCACGATCGTACAAATTAATTACCCTAGCTTAAAACACAACACACAAGATAGTATAGAGCAAGCAAGGGGTCGATCACATGAGGAAGGTTCAGTTAAGATTTTTATGCTAGATGATATGCAATTTAGGGGGGTTTGGACGTTATCTAGGCTAAAGCAAAAGAAAATAAAAAACTATCAAGGGAAAGTAAATAAAATCAAAAAATTATCAAGAGAACAAACCTTAGTCGCAAACACACATCCACCTACAGAAATCTTCCTGATCATGGAAACAAAACATCAATTTATATTCTGAATATTTATATCTTTTTAACATTGGTTAGTTAACGGATCCGCCATATAATTAACCCTAACCATCAAACAACCACAATATCCGCACTAGTAATTGAATTCAATGGCAGCCTTAAGAACTAGATAAGTTGATTAATCAAGAAAACATAACTATCCGCAGTTTATGTTTGATTTGATTAAATGTTCTCCCTAAGATTAATGACGTAAATCCACCATAATTATTAAACTCGGTTGCTTCACAAGTTCATATACCACAACTCTAATTTTGATATCAAACTTAGCAACAGATTGTCTACAATAATAATTTAGAGTCCGTTCTAGCAATTAAAATAAACAATTATAGAAAAAATAAGCATAGGAGAACAAACATATTCATCATATAAACTGAAAAGAAAAGGTAAAACAAATCTCACAGTTCTTGAAATTCGAAGGTTTTCGTGTCCTTGCAACCAAGAAAACGAGTTTAGCCTTGCATGTTTATTGAACAACTAATAAAAAAGGAGGAATGCATGATTTCTGGTTTCTTAGAGGAGGGGGGCGTTTTTATCCTCTTGGCTGGCTCCCCCCCTTCTCTTCTCTCATTCTTTTTATATCCTAGGTAAACCTAGTCTTTATTTTCCAAATTAGTCATCCCTTAAGTAGACAGTTTATAATTAAGTACTTCAATAACTATTTTCCTAAAAAAAAAGAAATAGCCTTGCATGAAATCTTCAAGCTCTGACTTAGAGGATCTAAATTGCTAAAATAAAAACTTGGATATCGATTTAGATGCTTCGGAACGTAATTTGGACTCGTTTCTTCACGAAACCTGTTTGCTAACATAATTCAGTTGTCATCTTTGAAAACTCGTATCTCCCTCATATAACATTTTTTTTTTGCTGAGCGTTGATAGGCCTTTGAGTAAGGAATCAAAAAAAATTGAGTTTGTATCAATTGGATTTCTGTAGCTCTAGATATTCAAGTCGGAATGGACGTAGGTCAACATTGGAAGATTGCGAGATTTGACTTTGAAGGCTGCGACTTCCATGCTCTTTTTTATTTTATTTTCTTGCCTTAAATTTCCAGAAAGGTATGGATGTTAGCTTTTTAATGCCACTAGAATCACTTCATTTTGACCTCTAGAGCTCACGCTTTGCACAAACATCGACTAAAGGTCAAATTTGTCAATTACCTCCAATTTACTCATTTTTGCATCTTTTATCCAAAAGTACTTTCAAAACATAGAACAAAGAATATCAAGGCATTTTATATATAAAACATAGGCAAAACACTAGTTAAATATGGGTGAAACTATCGAATAATATGGTTACATCATCTACTATTGAGATATAATAAGTGTTAAACTGTTATAGAATGTTGAATGAGTATTATGATTAGCTTCGATTAATGGCATCTATAATGGATAGTCAGGTTGTGTTTGATGATTAGCTTCGGCTAATGGCATCCTAAGGGGATGACCAAGATGAGTTGATGATTAGCTTCGGCTAGTGGCATCCTAAATGGATTGCCGGGTTGCGTTGATAATTAGCTTCGGCTAGTGGCATCCTAGATGGATGGCCAGGTTGCGTTGATGATTAGCTTCGGCTAATGTCATCTTAGATGGTGGTCGAGTTATGTCAATGATTAGCTTTAGCTAATGACATCCTAGATAGATGGTCGGTTTGTGTAGATGATTAGTCACGGTTAGTGGCATCCTAGAGGGATAGCCGGGTTGCATATGATATTTAATTTTGGCTAATATCATCCCAAAGGGGTGGTCGGGTTGCATATGACGTTTAGCTTTGGCTAATGACATCTTAGAGTGATAGTTGAGTTGAATATGATGCTTAGCTTTGGCTAATGGCAACCTAGATGGATAGCCAGGTTGATTATGATGATTGGCTTCAGCTAATGATATTCATAAGAGATGACATGTTTCATTTTGTGATTAGTTTTGGTTAATGGCATCCGAGACGGATGATCGAGTTCGAATATTGCGATTAGCTACGACTAAAAGTATCCAAGGTGGATGACTGGGTTAAAGTGAAGTAATTAACCCCAACTAATATTTAAACTTTAGCCCTACAACTACTATGAAGAGGTTGGGGCGTATGAGCAAGAATATTACACTTAACAAAATAATAAATATTATACAATGCATATAAGAAGTACAAGAAGAAATGTACCCATTCTAAGTTGATAATGAAAAATAACAATAATGTTCTTCTAGTTGTTTATTATCATGTTTAGATTATTTACAATTCTTATATCTATGTTATTTTTTGTAGCGGGGATATCACACAATTAAGGTGTGTAAAAAAGCTTGTTCCACGGGTTCCTATATTTTGAAAGGTGTTATGTAATAGTATGTTTTAGGTGTTATGTATTTGATAAGTACGAGTGAACTAGTTGAATATTTGCCATTTGGCACTTTTGTAAAGACTTGTAACATCCCCGTATCGAGACCAATGCATCAACCATAAACAAAAAGAAACATGGTAATTTTTTTTTTATTAAACTCACATGCAGTTTATTGAAATTTCTACCGAAATTTTGGCAGAGTTTCCTCTATATTGGGAGGTCCCAAGTTATCAACAAATCCCTTGTACCCATCATGTATTCATTGTTCATACACAATCCAAACATTCCAAGTCTCAAACTGTAAAATTTTAAGATAAAATTCACACAATTATCAAGTTATAAAAATAAGAAGAATCCTAGGACTTAAGAGGTAACCATTAATTAACCATCGTAATTACATTCATATGTTAACATAATAAAGATTCTAACTTTCAAATTACTACTTACAGTTTTAATAAAAATAATGCTACATAACTTTATACATACAATTTATAAATATTGTTATATATAACCCAAAAGAAAAATTCTTCCAACTTTCTAATAACTTAAGTGACTATATACAGAGAACACCCAAGCATCCACTAAGGGTTACGTTACTGAGATGAACTTGCATAGTAGTTTGCATTAACATAATTAAATTAATTAAGATGATCTAGTATATTTTTCAATACAGTAATAATTTTCTTTTTAATTCATTCATCATCAATTTCTATAGTTTCCCACCTGCCAGAACACCAATCTTGTCCAATAATAACTAATTTTATTGATCGCCGTTTCGCATGGTACCAGTTCCAAACCAGGACACTAGTCCAACCACCAACCCATTCACAAGGCACCAGTTCCAAACCAGGACACTGGTCTATTCATCAGCCCATTCACAGGACACCAGTTCCAAACCAGGACATTGGTCCATTCATCATTCATACACTACATATAAACACAAAATTTGAACTACATCTTATTAGGGACTAAGTTAAAGAATTACACAAGATTTTAAATTAGGAATCTAAGTGTCAGACACCTATCTAAAAACTGTGCTCTGCTAGTCGTCCCCTTCTCCCGTCTATTTTCTATAATTTCACCTGTACCAATAGTTACACTAATTTAAATTTCAAGTCTTGACCACACATACACACATATACATACTACCTTCATAATTCAACATTTTGTAATAAAAAAATTTCAAATAGAAGTTACCAATTAACAAGTTTTAAGTGGCTTAACATAATGGATTGTCTAACTGTTACTATCTAGAAATTGAAATGTTACTGTCCGACCTCTCCTCAGATTTTTAACTATATCTGGAGTTATAGAACTCCATTTCAAGCGAGATTGGTCTCGTTGGAAAGCTAAGACACGAGGCTACAAGTTTTATGTAGAAAGGAGAACCTATTTTTGCCCCCAAGACAGTCAAAATTGCTTATCAACAAATATTGAACTGTTATTGTCCATCTGCTACTGTCTAAAAATTGAATTGTTACCGTCCGATCTCTCTTCATATTTTTAAATATATCTAGAGTTATAGAACTCCATTTCAAGTTAGATTAGTCTCGTTGGAAAGCTAAGACATGAGGCTATAAGTTCTATGTAGAAAGTAGAACCTAGTTCTACCCCCAAGACAGTCAAAATTGCTCATCAAGAAATATTGAACTTTTATTGTCCAACTATTACTGTCTAAACACTATTTAGTATTTTGAGTATAACCAGAGCTATAGAGCTTAGTTTTATGCGTGGTTTTTTTTTTTGGAACACTACAACATGGGTCTACAACTTTCATGAAGAAAAGCATCTCAAAGTTTGTCATCTTAGGGTTCGAATCTTAGTAGAGAAATTGAGAGATAACCAGTCCAGTTTTGATTTTTAAATTCAACAAATATAAATTCGTTTCCCATGCATTTTTTTTCCATCATTTCCATCCACCCATCATTATTTAACAAACTTCTTAAACCTATACTAAGGTATTCTAAAATTTCAATTATTCAAGAAAAATACAAAAAAATTTAGGTGACTTAATAAGAGAGCTTGTTACCTTTTATTACAAAACAATAAGTTAAAAGATTGAGAACAACCCCTTTTTCTCTTCTCTTTCCTTCCTTCTTCTAACCCTTCCCTTCCTACTAGTAAATGTTTTCTATGTTTTCTTCCTAAATCTTACTTGAAGCACTCTCAATTCACTTACTCTCACTTTCCTTTAAATTCAAAGGATGAATTTATAAGGTTTCCTCTCAATTTTTCTTTTCTCCTCTTTCTTCCTCTCCTTGGTCGGCCATTACTCTGGGGATTTCTAGAGATTTCTTGTTATTTATAATTATGTTATTTCCTTATTTGCATCTTGCCCCCCATATTTACTTCTATTTTCACATTGACCCCACCATTACTTGTCTTTCTCTTTACTAGCTCCTTACTCCTTTATTATTGTTTTCAATTTCATCCCTTTCATTAAATAACTTCTCTTTTAATTCAAATTAATTTGTTCAATTTAATCATTTCTCCACATCCTTTGTATTTTTTTTATTTTATTAAATCAAGATGAGATTATTATATTCGAGGGTTTACATTCTCCCCTCCTAAAAAAATTTCGTCCTCAAAATTAAAAAATTTTATACCTCGTTTGGCTGAATTCCTTATCCAAAAAGAGAATAAAATCCCCTTTTTATTTCTTTAATATTTTTTCTATCTCTAAATCTTAAAATAATTTTAACTGATTTTATTAAACATGACTTTCTACATTGATAAGATCACATTTAAACCCTTTCTTTTTAAGGTGGTTTAGACATAAAAGAATTGCAAGAATTCTTTCTCTTTTCTTTTGGAAATTCTCATTCCTTTACATCTATTATCAATCTTAAACACACAATTTCAAGCAATTCCAAATAATACATCAAATTCTCCGATTCCTCTTTTTTTTTTTTTTTTTCTCTATGAATTTATCAATTACCCATTTATATTACATGCATACAAGCATTATTCAATCAAAATTTGCAACAATTCTATAATTAATACAATAAATCTCCAAGTTCACAAAATCCTAACAATTGAATTTCTTCATAAAACACCAAATCATAACAATTAATTACTTAGATATGCTATTTTACCTTAATTGGTGATGTTTTATGGAATGGATTCAAGAAAAATCCAAGTTCCCTTATTTTTCCTTTTCAAACCTTAACTTCAGGATTTTTCTCTTCAAAACAACCCTGAAACACTTAATCACATCTATTATTTGCTTAATTATGATTTAATCACTCCAATTACATTTTTTTTGATGAATTTAACAAGAAAATAAGTAGAAAAAAAATCAAACAACCATCACCCTCTTTTTGTGTAGAAAACACTAGCCAAGAAGAAGGAAAAGGGGCATTTATAGTTAAATTTTTATTAATTATATGTTAACCCCTCTTCTTTCTCATTTTTTTCTTTTTGCCTCACTACTTTTTCTTCTTATATTAATTGTAACATGACACTCTTTTATTTATTTAATTTCATATATATCTTTGTTATCTAAAGTTCATTTACTCAATTTAACTCGTATATTATTTCTAGATTAAATAAGATTTTTTTTTGAGATAGGTTTTTAACCGGGTCTTTACAAATGGCTTTATATGAATCAGACTCCATAATTAATAAAAACATTATTTTTTATCTAAATGAAAAATGATTTTAAAAAATGCCTAAGATATTGAGAAACAAAATAACTTTGAAGTTTTTCTTTTTTGAGAAGAAATTTGAAGCTTTTGTAACTCTGCATTATAAATAAGAAAATGAATTATATATATATATATATATATATATATATATGAATGTGATCAGATTTATTTTTTATTTATTTTTTTTACTTACAAATACGTTTAATAACCAATAAGAGAAAGGCTTTGAGGCCCCCAAAGTCTTAACGTCAAATAAAATTTTCAACAAATGAAAAGCCTACAAAACAGTCCAAACAAAAAGTAGAGGCTACCATGCGTAGAACAAAAAGAAAATAAACTAATTTTGCGGCGGCATTGGAAATGGCATGCTGCGCTCTTCTCGGTGGTACGACGCAAGTCGATTGTGGCGCGACAATGGGTTTCAATGGCTTTTTTTCCTCTTCTCATCGGGAGTTATGCTGGCCAGACAAAATTAAAGAGGTATCATGTTTTGTTTTTTTATTAAATTTAGATATTATTTTTTAAATTGTTATTTATTTTATTTTAATTTATTTTATTATTGTTTTTTTAATTTTTTCCATTAATATTTCATTTATTTTATTTTTATATTAAATTTAATCTTTATTTTTTTAATTATTATTTGATTTGTTTTGGATTTTTTTGATTGATTTTTTTATTTCATACCTCAATATTTTGCTGGTGAGAATTTTGTTTCAAGTTTTTCTCAGGTTTATCCTTTATAGGGTTAATCCCGATGAGTTTCAAAAATTAGCCCAAGTTTACTTCAATCTATTTTTTGGTCATTTTTCAAAATTAAATTGCTTTTAATTTTATCTTTCAATATTAAATTAGTTAAGAATTATGCTTAATGATTTTTTTTCACCTTTTGTTTTATATCGGATAATCCTGATATCATGTCCCGGTTTGTTAGCTTGGAGGGTTGATTCAGGTCCTTTTTTATGGGTTATTTTATTTTATTTTATTTTATTTTAGTTTTTCCCTTTAACGTTGGTTACTTGAAAATTGAGTTTTGTAGTTTTATTAAATTTTATTTTTACTAGGTTATCACGATCTCACAACCAAGTCGCAGACCCGGCAAGTTGATTCGAGTGTACTCAAGTCGGTTTTTTTCCTTCTTTTAATTTGATTTTTTTAATTTTTTCTTTTAATATTTGACTTCTTCATATTTTTTTATGGGTTATTACGTTCTCATTTAATTGTTTTTTTGTTATCAAATAAGATCGTGAAGATTTTTTAAAAAATATTAATAGGTTATATTTTTATAATATGTTGGCAAACATTTATTTTTTAAGTTGATCATTGTTAATTTTTTTATTTGGTTTGATTTATTTAATATTATTTTTTTTTAATAATATTATTAAACTAATTGAATTTGAAACCAATCAAGTAAATTATCCAAGTCTTGAGTTTTTTTTCACTTTCTTAAAAATACTAGCATTAGCTGATTTTTTTTTTCTTTTTTTACATTGAAAAAAATTTAACCAATCTAACATGCAAACGTAGCGCAGGATACCAGCGACTAAGCTTTCAATATCAGAATAAACATTTCTCAGCGTAGGCTAATTTAGCCTCGTAGAACTGATAGCAGAAGGGAGTCAGCCTGCTGCTCAATTTTGGCCACCACTTCTTTTCCTAGATTCTTTTCTAATGCACCCTATTTTGGTTATTGAATACCATGAATTTTTTTTTTATATAAATTTACGACCTCCAAAAATAGCTATTCTATAACACCGGCATGGTTACATCACTGGTAAAGAAAGAAAGAGCACAAAAATTGCTTGTCCAATACACAGCACTCAAGTTGAGCATAGTTCCAGATCCTTAAATTTTATTTTCCTGACAATTCTTAGCTCTTCTCTAGCTGACGTGGATTCGGGTTTTTTTTTTTTTTTTTTATCAAATGTGAGTAGATGAAGCTTAAAAGATTGGGACACTTGTTCAAGCAAAGTCAAATAATCAAATTGAAGTCAGCCATAACTTGCACCTCCTCATCTCAGGAAATAAACAAACAAGAAATATTAAAGAGAGAGATGCTTCCCTTCAAGTTGAAAGATCGAAAACTATTCACCATATCAATTCCTCCCTACAGAGCAGACTAGAGAATATGGGAAGTCTAGCCTAGTTCGTATCCAGTCTACTTGGGAGAGCCATGTTGTCTGCCAAACATAAACCATGATGACCATATATAACACTCAGGACGCATTTCCAATGATTCATTTGAAATCGCATGAAGCGAAATTCACAGCTTGTACATATGAAGGAAGCTCAGAAGATAGGCTACAGATTATATTTAACTGGAGGCTCGCATAACTTACAGTGAAAACCCCACAGCCTACAAGTAAGAACCAAATACTCCAATTGTTCATGGTCTTCACTGGCTGGATATAGGAGCACCTTCTTCACCATTAGCTGGATCACATGTAGGTGATCTCTTTGTAAGAGACTTGGGCAAGTCCATCATGTCTTGTGTGCAACGCTGCTGAGGGTGTGACAATAGCACTGACATGTAACGGAGGAGGATTCGCACCCCCTGCCCAGTCTCATGAATGTAACCCTCATACTGGGAAACATGTTCGAGAGTGTCAACAAGTGCATCATAAACCTCCTGGGGGCAGTTGTCAGGTCCAGGCTTGTCATGGAGGTACATCACATCCAATGTGAAGAGTTTCTGGCTAACAGGCCATTGATGTTGAGGTTGTACACATGATCTGCAGTATATCAGAATCTACACACAACACAATACTTGTAACCCAGGTCAAATGGAATTTGAAAGCACAATTTCTGGGCTCGTAATTCAGTTAATACAAGGACAACGATTATTGAACAATTTTATAAAACCTCATACTAAATCACGACCTCAAGAATAACACCAAAACCCACAAAACCATTCTAAAAAGCTACTTGAAACAAACTACACAAAGCAAGTGCCGATTAATTTCTCTCTCTCTCGTGCCAATTCTTTCTTCCACAACAATACAATTATATCCAAAGTGCATCAACCACATCATCTACAATGATCTCATAGAAGATCATCAACTAAACAATCTAACTGACATCCATGTTTAGCAACAATTGTTCACGTACACAAAATATCAAACTTAGAGTAGTACTCACCACTCTCAATATCCGATTTTGTGCATAGGATTTCTTTGCTTCATGAGCTGCTACACGAAATAATTGAGTAAGGTCTGGTGGACCAGAAGATGAAGCTGAAGCCGCCGAGAGCCCCCTGAGAGCAGCAGCTGCAGACTCGACATCACTGCTGAACTCTTTCCGCAGCTACCATATCCATAAAAAAAAAAAAAAAAAAAAAAAAAAAAAAAAACCACAACACCAAAACTCTCTTAGAAGTACCATAAAATCTTGGCCAAACAATTCGCCTTCTCCCAACCAAATAGGAAAATATCAAGACCCTTTATTTTAATTGCATTAAATAGTTGAACAATGATATCCATCAAGAAAACGAGCTAAATTAACGAAGAATGCAACCCTAGAATTATAACTTCCATTATAAAAGAAAAGGTCCTTTTTCCTTTTATCATGCCACCACACAAGCAACCAAATTGAAAACTAACAAGATAAACTCATATGAAAAATTCAATTTTTAGCGATTCAATAAATATGAAATTCTGAAGAGACAGAAAAGGAAAAGGTACCCAAGAAGCGGTTTTGGCGAGAGTGGAAAAAGCGAAGCGGTGATCAGGGTTGATAGAGAGCTTGGCGTTGATAAAGACAAGAATAGCTTGCTTGATTGAGTCCAGTCTAGTGAGGGGTTTACCACCGGGTCCTGTGGATTTCATTTCCACAAGAGATTCTGGGCCGATGTCTATGCAAAACAAAATGTCTTCGTTGCTTATTCGATTTGGATTCAGACTGTATAATTTTGCTGTAGAGCTGTCTGCTTCTACCATCTCCATCTCTCGCTGTCTCTCCAGATTTTCTTGCTTTCGGGAACAACCGTGTGTATCCTCTCTGTGTTTCGGGAATGAGGAAGGAATAAAGATACACGTCGTTTACAAGGAAAAAAGCCGAAGAGCCCATTTCATTTCAAGGGCCTAAAGCTCAAGTCCAACAAATGAGCAATGCAAGACAGCTGGCTAGTAGTAGGAGTAGAAGCGAGCCTAGAAATAAAGCCCTCGATCGCAGAAAATATTTTTGTTAATTTTCACCGTTTTTCTTTTAAAAAAAAATTTATACAAAACTAAGGTCACATTTAGGAATTTTTTTTTAAATTATCATAGTATTATGAAATTTTATATTGTATATAGAGTTTTATTTGCAATCTTTATTCATTCATCATTTCCAAATACTTTTAAACCCTAAAAGTTCTTATAATATTTGATCTTAACATGAAATTATGAATATGAGCATGGAGATGATGGTGAATTACAACTATATTTACAAGATTATATAAAATAAAAATACTTTTCTTGTTCCTGTAATATTTATTATTCGTATTTATTTTATTTACTCTTTATTGAATATATTGTTTACTTCTAAATATATAATTTTATAATATGTTATCAACACGATTGCTCTTCACTTTCATCTTAAAACAGATAATCATATTTAATTTGTAAATAAAAAGTATAAAATATGTTTATCCACTTAAAAAAAATTATAATCCTTCTAGTTATTCAAGTGAATCATTTTTTTTTTTTGAAGTTCATAAAAAATTTATTCAATATTTGACTAAATGTTTATTCAATATTTATTATAATGTTTAAACCAAATTCCTAACACTTTTGTTATTTTTTATGAAGTAACCATGACAAATCTTGCCAAACTTGAGTTTATGTCACTTGATATTGCAAGAATTATTTATCATAGGTTCTTGATGCTGAAATTCATCTTAATATCATGGATCTTGGAGACACTATTGAAGATGACAATGAAGCATTTAATCAAAATAATACAAAGACCATGATTTTCTTACGACATCATCTTCATGAGGAGTTGAAAATTGAGTATCTCATAATCAAAGATCCCTTTTTTTCTTTGACAAAACTTGAACGAAATAAATGATCATCAAATGATAGTTATTCTCCTAAAAGCTCGTTAAGATTGGATACATTTACGATTGTAGGATTTTAAATTAGTAAATGAATATAATTCTACAATATTTAATATCAATTCTAAACTAAAATTATATGGAGATAATATAACTGATGAAGATATGTCGAAAAAAAAACATTATCTACTTTTCAAGCCTAGAATGTGCTCATGCAACAACAATATAGAGAACGATGTTTTAAGAAATACTCTTAATAAAATTCATATATCCTTGTGACTGAACAAAATAATTAGATTTTGATAAACAATCATGTATCACAATAGACTAGTTCAACTCCATTCTTCGAAGTGAATGCTATGAGATATAATAATAAGTATGATTATGGTTGTAGTTGTGGTAGAGGCCACAGACATGGCCATAGGCAAAGACGAATTAATTTTCACAACTATAATGGTCACAATTCTAACAAACCTTCTCAGAATAAAGAGAAACAAGAAAAATGAAAGAATATTCATAGAAAAGATACTAAAAAGTATATAAAATATCTGTTATAGGTGTGGAATGAATGAGCATTTGTCACGTACTTGTCGTACGACCAAACATCTTACTGATTTATATTAGCCCTTATTGAAAGAAAAGGAGGACATTGAAATACATTTTGTTCACCCATATCAAGATAATAATGATATTTATTTTGACCTTTTGGATATGACACACCATGATATTACCGATTTCTTTAAGCAAACTGGTGAGAAAGTTGATATTTCTTATAATGATAATAATTAGTGAGTTAAATATAAGAATGATAAAATTTAAAATTAAGCTAATCTTCTGGGAGTGTTTCTTTTATGCTAGTATATTTCAATGTATTTTGGTTTGTTCCTTTCATATTGGCTTATTTTGTAAACCCTGAGTCAAAAATAGATAAATCTGGGTTAAATAGGGTAACTATTAATTGAAAAATGATAAAGAAAATTACTTCTTAGTTGTTCTTAACAAAAAGGATAACCATGTGGTTGTTTTTGTTTTGAATGAAGACCATTGTGTTGTTGGTTCCAGTAAGTAGAAACCATGGTGTTGTTGTTTTCAAATAATGGAATCCATTGAAACTATCCCTGATTGTATAATGGAAACCATTGTGTAAGACCATTAACCGATTCTTAAAAATGTATATGGCAAGGGGGTTGATTAGCAACTTAAGACATGATACCATTTGATGTACTACTAAGTTAAAGTAAATATGGTAATGTCACAAACAAATTATGTTAAGCGGTGATAGTGACGAGTAAACATAAGATAATACATGTGGGTACTTCAAGAATTGTACCCAAGAAAATCAGTAACTAAGAAAATAAAATATTAATTATTGATCGTAGAATCAAAAATTAAGAAAATGAATTGCTATATGGTGATGCATAGTTGACAACCTTAGATTTGAATGTATTACATAATTAATTATAAAGGCAATGTCGAAAATGACAAATATGAATTTAGACACCATAACAATTAGTGTGTAATTCAATATGTATATGATGTAATCGATACTAAAAGAATTATGGATAAACATATTGTTCTCCTTCCTTATGAAAAACCACGTTCATGTATTTTATGGTTAGATTTTAAATTTGTAATGTTATTTTAGTTGCAATGACGAGCGCGAGTATTGTCATATGAGTTAAGATATTATTAAACTTGAGTTGAATGTTTTGAGCAAGATTGTTAAAAGTGCTAATAGACATAATGATTCATTTTGCTCATAAAAAAATCATGAGTATAAGTCTTCTTGATAACTAATAACTCTTATAATGCTATATATGTTGCAATTCTATGTCATAAAATGGGCCAACATTGATTATATTGTTTCATTATTTATAATTTTGTTAGATACTTATTTTTATGTACTATAAATATTTAAAATTGTGTTAATAACTTCACCTTGAAATATTCTAAATGGTATGATTGTATTTCTAACATTTGGTTATTGTATCTCTTTTATTATGTGTGTGTGTGTGTATCCATCACACGTATGTTTTAAGTAAATGAAAAATTGAAAGAATATAAGATGAATTATGAAAAGCAATGTGAAAGAATCAAATAGAGAAACAATTGAACTGGTGGGTGGCCGAAGGCTACTACGTGTATGTAATAGAGTTATTTGACATTGTATTACTCAAAAGGATAAGAAAAGAATTGAGAAAATGTATAAGTTATAGAGGAAAACACTATTGTAAATTTAGTAAATCAAAAAATCAATAATGAGATGTATTGTTATATCTATTGCTAAAAAAAAAAATTACCTCATTATACTCAGACATGATGATTAGAAATATGAAAGTTACATGGAAATTCCAGGTCGTTACATGTTTAATATAAAGGATTGTGTTATAATAATTGTCATATACAACTTTAAGAATCATGTCTTCTTATGAACTTATTATTTATTTATTTCCTTTCATGAAGAAAACATGGATTTGTATCATATTGTAAATGAGTCCAATATCAGAAGTAAAGATATATACTTAGCATATAATGCAACAATGCAAACCATTCCAAGGTATAAACAATATTTTTCAAATATGAGAATAATGAAAGAAAAGTGACTACAATATCAGGTTCAATAGACATGATTGAAGGCTTCGAAAGAGCCAATATAATTTTTTCTAAAGGAACAAGATTTATAATTGATAATGCTTTATTTTCTACGAAATCAAGAAGAAATCTACTAAGTTTCAAGGATATACGTAATAACAGGTACTATATTGAAACTACCAATGAAAAAGATAAATATCTTCATATTGTATCAATTGTCTCTACTAAAAACAATATTGGAAAAATTATCATTTTATCTTCAGGTTTGTATTATACAAGTATTAGTATAATTAAAACCAATGCAATAATGAACCGAAAGTTCAATAAAACAAATAATTTTATTATTTGGCATGACAAGTTAGGCCATCCTAGATTAATAATGATTCGAAGAATTATTGAGAATTCTTATGGCCATCCATTAAAGAATCAGAAGATTCTCTAATTTAAAGAATACTTGTATGTTGGCAAATTGGTTATTAAACCATCACTAGCTAAAGTTGGGATTAAATCCCCAAGATTTCTAGAACGTATTCAAGGTGATATTTGTGGGCTTATCTCCCACAATATAGGCCATTTAGATATTTTATGATTTTAATAGATGTATCTACAAGATAGTCACATGTGTGTTTATTATCAACTCGTAACTTGATGTTTGCAAGATTACTTGCTCAAATTATTAGATTGTGAGCACAATTTCTAGATCATATAATCAAGACAATTCGTCTTGACAACACTGATTCACATCCCAAACATTTAATGATTCTTGCATGTCATTTGAGATAAACATTGAATATCTTGTTGTCCATGTTCATACTCAAAATGTTGCTACATCATTTATTAAACGCCTTCAGTTAATTCCAAGATCATTTCTCATGAGAACAAAACTCCCTATTTATGTTTGGGGACATGTTATTTTACATGTAGCAACGCTTATATGCATTAGGCCTACATCATATTATAAATTCTCCCCATTATAATTGGTTTTTGATCATGAGCCAAACATTTTCCATCTAAGAATATATGGTTGTGTTGTATATGCTCTAATTTATCCTTCATATTGTACAAAGATGGGTCCTCAAAGGAGGTTAGGAATATATATTGAGTTTGAGTCCCCGTCGATGATTAAATATATTGAACCCTTAATAAGTAATTCATTACAACATGATTTGTCGATTGTTATTTTGATAAGACTACATTTTCAGAGGGGATAAATTAACCAACTGGATAAAGATATTACATGAAATGCATTATCATTATTGAATTTTGATCCTTGTACAAAGCAATGTGAACAAGAAGTTCAAAAGATATTTCACTTGCAAAATATAACAAATCAGCTACCAGATGTATTCACTTACCTAAAAGGAGTAATCAAATCTCATATACTAGCTATAAATGCTCCAGTCCGGATTAAATTTCTAATAGGATAATTAGTTAAAATTATAGCAAATGAATTTAAGGCATGCTAGAAGAGTGGTAAATCAACCAATTCAAAAGATAAAAATCCTAGAAAAAATAATAAAAAAAGAAGCAAATAATCAAGTTGGCATTATTGAGGAGGAAAATATTCTTAAGGATGTAGACAAAATTAATCATAAAACCCTATAACAGGTTCAGATATCTAAAAATAGCAAAAGTAAAAAGATATCAATAAGTTGTCTTTATGAAAAAAAGATGGAACCAAAATGAGATAGTTGTGACAACATTTTTTCATATAATATATCATTTGATATCATTAGTGAAATGAGGACCTTGAGCCTAAATCTATCAAAGAATGTCGATGTAGAAATAGTTGGCCAAATGAAAAGATATAATCCAGATAAAATTAAATTCACTAGAAACATGAAGTTTTTAACCTGTAGTCCAAAAACTTGAAGGTGTAAAGCTAGTTGGATAAAAATGGTATTTGTGTGAAAAAAAAATGAGAAAAATGAAATCTTAAGATGTAAGGCATGACTAGTGGCATAAGGGTTTTCACAAAGACCTTACATTAATTACAATGAAATGAGTCCTCCCCTCTTGAAATCTGGGCCTCCCTCGTGTAGCACTCATCATTGACTGGGTAGGTCTAGCAGGATGATCGACTGTAACTAACTGCTGCGGGTTCTGAACATCAGTCCTCTAGCCCTGGGCTCCCTCTGTAACCCTACGGGAACAATCCTTCCTCCTATGACTCGTGTCTCCACAATAATAACAGCCTCTACCCAAATACAAGCATTCTCTCCATCGATGCCCCTCTTATCTACAAATATAACATCTCCCCGACATCGTAGAACAATCTCCAGAGTGTCTCTGCTCATACCTCTGACAAAATGGATACACGGGTCCCCTCTACTTTGTAGATCCTCCAGCAGTTATGGCTCCTTGTCTAGCCTATCCTTCCTAGGATCCTCCTCTACCAACCTGTCTAGATCCTCCTAAGCTACCCCCTAGGGTGAAACTCTCACCTCTCCTCTGGAACTGTCCTAAAGACTGTCTGCTCTTCCTTTTTTTTGGGAGAGGAGGTCTTGACACGATCAAAGAGTTGATGTCTTATCCCAAGTGCAGGAGTGTCACAGTAATAAATAACCCGGCAAGACCGGAGTCGAACCACAGAGAGGTTAATTGTATAAATTATAATTAATAAAACAACAACAACAACAACAACAAGAATAACAACAATAATAGTAACAGTAATGATAATATTAATAGTAATAGTAATAATAATAATAATAATACTCAGTACGTGGCGTTGTTATACCTGAGAATGATCTCAAAGATCGGGTCACAGGTTTCCAGCCTATATACTTAGTTTATGAAAGGATCAAAGAGATATGTTATATAATATAAACAGATTTCTGATGCGAATGAACAAGGCAAGACCAACAATGTCAGGATCCTTGATCAAACACAGAGCATACTTAAAGTACATAAAATATAACACGAATAATACTAATAATAATAACAGTAGGAGGAGTAGTAGTAGGAGCAGCAGCAGCAGCAGCAGCAGCAGCAGCAGTAGTAGCAGTAGTAGTAGCAGGAGCAGCAGGAGCAGTAGGAGCAGCAGGAGCAGTAGTAGTAGCAGGAGCAGCAGCAGCAGCAGCAGCAGCAGCAGCAGCAGCAGCAGCAGCAGCAGCAGCAGCAGCAGTAGTAGTAGGAGCAGCAGTAGTAGGAGCAGCAGTAGTAGTAGCAGCAGTAGTAGGAGCAGCAGCAGGAGTAGTAGCAGCAGAAGGAGCAGCAGCAGCAGTAGTAGCAGCAGTAGTAGTAGCAGCAGCAGCAGCAGCAGCAGCAGGAGTAGCAGTAGAAGTAGCAGCAGCAGCAGCAGCAGCAGCAGCAGCAGCAGTAGAAGTAGCAGCAGTAGCAGCAGTAGCAGTAGCAGCAGTAGCAGCAGTAGTAGTAGCAGTAGTAGTAGTAGCAGTAGTAGTAGTAGCAAGAGTAGTAGCAGTAGTAGTAGCAGTAGTAGTAGCAGTAGTAGTAGTAGCAGTAGTAGTAGCAGTAGCAGTAGTAGCAGTAGTAGTAGCAGTAGTAGTAGGAGTAGTAGTAGTAGTAGTAGTAGTAGCAGTAGTAGTAGTAGCAGCAGTAGTAGGAGCAGCAGTAGTAGGAGCAGCAGTATTAGAGATAAGTAAAATATAAACTCTTTATAAATTATCAACATGATCATATTAATCATCTTATTTACATAATACCATACTTACAAATTTTATCAGGTATTCATGATGCTAACTTATGTTGAC